>ERZ651108.253-NODE-253-length-28439-cov-5.068137_pt1 | contig 28439 bp, 26 predicted proteins | sample MGYA00512173_ERZ651108 | MGnify/ENA metagenome assembly ERZ651108 | reverse complement strand
AATACGTTTGCCATCAGGCGACCACGCAACCGACTTAACCCGATGGCCGCATTCCAGGCTAAGCAGTTCCCTTCCAGTAACAGCATCCCAAACCCGAGCAGCACCAAAAGAACCGGTAGCAATACGGCTACCATCAGGCGACCACGCAACCGACTCAACCCCACGGCCGCATTCCAGGCTAAGCAGTTCCTCCCCAGTAACAGCATCCCAAACCCAAGCACCATCATTAGAGCCGGTAGCAATACGGCTGCCATCAGGCGACCACGCAACTGCAGTCACATAATCGACGCGACCACTAAAAATTTGGATCTCAGGGAAAATCTTAAGCTCAGATCTGTCTAATAATGGCGCTACAAGCACACCATATAAACCTTGCTCATATCCACTTGTATACAAAAGCTGGGTACGGTGACGCTTAGCTTTCCCTAAAGAAGTCCTGGATAAATCACAATGGCGGAAAATAGCCCCAGATAAATCCGTACCATTGAAATCTACATTACTCAGCGTACAATACTCAAAGAGTGCTCGCTGCATAGAAGCTCTAGAGGCGTTAACGCGATCCAAACATACATGGTTAAAGCGAGTATCATCCAATCGTGCGCTCCTAAAGGACACACCGCGCAAGTCTAAGGATACTCGTTTAGAACCTATAGTCCACTTTCGCAAATCAGTACCTGACAAATCTAAAGCTCCTGGGCGAGGATACGGTAAACCTCGTTCTAAAGCCATCAATGTGTAAGTAAAAACATTAGTACGTGCGACAACAGTTCCTTGTTTACCAACTTTTTCAAGACAGCTTAGCGCTTGGCCGCGCTCAATATCAGAAAGCCGATCAATTAGCTCAGTTAGAAAGCCGAAAGTCTCATCACTTGGCTTGGTAATATTCCAAACTTCAAGAGCCTGATCTTCTTCCTCTTCAAACAAGCAATCACAAAGTCGCTTAGCTAAGAAAAACTCCAACAATGAGGAATGAGCAAAAGAAAAATCATCCCCACGACGAGACAAAAACGTAGCAGTACGAAAATCCTGTTTCCATTGGTCAGGCATGCGACGTTCATAATCAAGTTCCATCTCTTGATGGAGGTGAAGAAATTGGAGCATCCATTCTTCCATCCAACGCGCTGACCACGTCCTAGAACCCGAACGCCATACTTGCCATGCCAAATGTGCCATAAGCAAGATTTTGTGCTCCGAAATCAGACTATGTTTCCCATCATCACGAGTTAACCATTGACCAACGAAACGCTCATAAAGATCAACCGACCTAATGCGGACTCCCCTACTCAGATCACTTTCAATACTGGGTAGAACCTCACGAATCATATCAAGCATAACCGGTTGAGCAGCCAGTGCCCTCAAATCATGCACTGAACGAATCATCTCAAAAAGCTGATCAGAGTCAGAGCCAGGAATATTACGAGCTAAATACTCACGAATCTGGTCTTCATCGAAAGGTAGCAAGGTAAAAACAATATAGTCTTCACCACGTACACGTTCACGTCCTTGTCCGTCAAAGAAAGCGAACTCTTCTTTAATGTTTCTGAAGTACTGTGTCCTGCAAGATAGCAAAAGACGCGTTTGAGGAGCTGATTTTTCTTTATTGGAGTTAGCCAGTGTTAGGATTTCAAGTAGTGAACGTGTCAAGCGTTGCCCATCACCAAGCGATAGGTGCACTAAAATTTCGTCCAAGCCATCAAAGATGACCAGGGTATTCTCACTGCGGATAGTGTCTAACAGATCATCAACTTCCACAGGCGACGCTGTAGAAGCGCTAAGAAGATGAGCAAGTACCGTACGCAGACCAAAATCAGTTAGTGTTTTAGGAGACAAATCACGCAAGTCGAAATATATGGGCAGGGGAAGTTGCCTATCAGATTTTCTGAGCTCTAGAAGCTTACGAGTAAGCAGAATAGACGTAGTTGTCTTACCAATGCCCGAGTCACCCAAAAGAGCACAGAAAGTTAAGCCATCGCCATCCGCCCTACACACCCAAGTAACTAGGCTTTCTACAACATTATCAATTTTTTTTACGGGCACTTCTTTATAGCCTGCATCATTCGAGTTAGCCTCGGCTTGCAATTGTTCTGCATGTGCAGCTATAGTTTTAATTTTATTATTAAACTTCCTGCAGCTAATTAATTTATTTGCCAACGCTTCTGAAGATAGTTTAGGCTTAGGGCCATTCATATGATTAAGTTCGCGCCAAATCACATCAAGCACCCTATTTGCAAACTCTTGTTCAGTCTTTTCTTTCCCTTTTGCTTTGCTAAACGAATCCCCTCCGACAACATCACTCGCCTCAAAAGGATCGACTACCACAGATTTATTAACATCCTCAAGCATCACAATGATGGGATGCTTGTGCCTAGCACACACTCGTTGGGACTCAATTTTATGATTCCGATAGTTATAACTAAAAAGGACAATAACCAGATCCGCACTCTCAACCCTCTCGTCAAGAGTTTCGCCAATACGCTCGCCTACCGCAACATCATTGGTTTTGAAAAATTTGGCGTTATAGCGGCCCGTTAATCCACCCTTAATTGTGCGCTCCAATACTTTAACACACGTTTTTGCTAACCTTCTATCATCTTCATGAAAACTGATGTAAATATTTAAGTCAGGAAGCTCCTGCTCCATTTTAATACACCCTTCCAGCCAGCCTCAAAAACAAGCGCTACTTTCATAACCCATATAGGAAATAGAGAACAATAACCGATTTATCGATACCCTATTTTGTTCTCAACTCGCGCCACGACAGCTTCCCTAAAACCTTCAACAAACTTTTCTTTAGAATAATCGCTTTTACGGCTAATATAAGAAGATTTACCGGAGATGCCTCGATAAATTTGACGCTTATCAATCTGATGAAACTCTATTGAGCCATCAAGAGACACATCTTTTATCATTACTGGTAACGTCTTCTTGAGGGGCGCTTCACCCACGCCAGGAATCTCGTATTTCCGAATAAAATCGGACGTAACGAAGGAGTAACTGATGAGCTGAACAATATAGTCAGACTTACCCAGCATTTCCATAATTGTAGGCTGCCATTCTTCGCCGGGAAGGATAAAAGTGTCTTCCCACCAAGTAAACTTATAAGCTTGCACCGCTTCTAATCTTGGCTTAAGGAGCTTAAGAAAAGAGTTCTTTAACTTCTCATCATCACGTGACCACGAAAGGAAAAGTTTAATTTCTGACATGCCGCCCCTCGCTTCCATTGGGAGAATAACTGCTATGAAGAGTTTAGGTAGACTATATCATGCATGTAGCTACAATCGCAGGATTGCCTAAAGTCATACTCAGCTCTCAAACCCAAGCACGTAAGCGCCCTGTATGGCCCTACCCAGATAAGCTATCCTTCCTTGAGTCATTTGTTGACAGCCACAGTACGGACACTCCATAAGAACCACAATTGAATCTTTTCAATCCATCAATGCCCGACCAATCGATCCCGCAACTATCTGCGCTAAGCGCACCGGCACAGCATTGCCTAGCTGACGCATCGCCTCAGACCAGGGACCACTGAAACGATAACCGTCTAGAAAAGTCTGCAACCGCGCCGCCTCACGCACAGAAAAATACCGTACCGACCCATCCGCTCTGCGAAGCATATTCTCTCCCCCGGGCACACCATGCACACCTGCTTTAAGAGCTTTAGCAGGTGAATCAATAAAAGAACCCGTATGTCCCGGATAGACTCGGGCCCCTGGTTGGAGCACATGGTCAAAGAAAAGCGCAGAAGCCTCCATAGTCGGCTCAGGCAAACCAACCAAAGCGTCACGAACAGTCAACCAAGGCAGCAGCTGCGGATCTATAGTTCCCATACCTGCCCCCCAGTGAGTTTTAACGTTCAGGATAGGTGACTAATAATTTAGTCCTCTAATACCCGCACAACCTAGCGCAGCTACAGCCCGCCCGCTATGCGCCCTCTTAGCGCAGCCCAGCCGGGTCAACCAGGGACAGGGCACGCGGGGCGCGTGAGACCTGCAAGCTTTGGCCCCAGGTGAGGGTGAGGCGGTCAGACTCTATGCCGTCACCAAAGAGCACCAGGGATTCGCTGCTCACCACCAGGCTCAGCTTCTCCCCCTCACCTAGGATTCCTTCGGTGCAGTTGGTGCCGGTGTGGGGTGAGGGCCAGGCTTCGCGCACAAACCACGCCAGGGAGTGCGAGGTAGGCGCGGGTAGCTCCCCCATGTGCCGCCCGCGTTTTAGGGAGGCGCCCCAGCCAGTGGCGCCGGTCCCGGTGGAGACAACGACGCCGGAGGAGGACTGCCGCTCTGCGCGGGAGTCCAAGGTGAGCTCGTAGCGGGCACTTTGGTGGCTTGGGTGCCCAATAAACACCTCATTGAGGGCGGTGAGCGTACGCGAGTCGTCAGCAGCCGCGCGCACCATGGTCAGATGGTCAACACGCAGGTCAGAGCCCGTTTCCAGGCGATGCAGCGCCCCCACCCCCTGCTCGGGCGTGCAGCGCACGAGCACGCCCGCATTGGCTTGGGGCACGGAATTAACCCCCACCACTACCTGGTCGCCCACGTATTTGGCCACGTTAGCCACCAGGCCGTCCGGGCCAACCACAACAATTACGTCCTCGGGCGCAAACAGGAAGCGAGACAGTGAGTCGCGTTCGACGTCGGCACTAGCCCAGCCGTCCGGGATCCCCGCCCGCACCCGCGCCAGGGCCGCCAGGTGGCACTCGTGCGCGCGCTCCACCTCCTCAAGGCTGCGCCCGCGTGAGCGCAGCACAAATTCAACCTGGCCGCGCGTGGAGTAGCGGTCCATGAGCTCGTCATATTCGGTGGGGCGGCGCACAATCACCGCGCGGCGTCGCATTACTTGCCTGCCTTGGCTGAGCCGGTGAAGGCCGACACCAGGTCGCTGAGCACGTCAGCGGTGATGGTGATGTTGCCGAAGGAAGGCATGTGCCCTGCCAGCTCCTTAAGTGCCAGGGCGCGCGCCACCTCAGGCCCGGCCTCAGCGACGGCCTGGATGTAGGCCGCGTCATTGGCGGTGCGGGCGCGCCCGGCGGTGTTCCAGTCGGTCTCAAAGGCCTTGGCTTTTTCTACGATGCGGCGCGATTCTGCCTCGACGGCGATCGCGTCAGCGGCGGCTTTCTCTTCAGCTTCGCGCCTGGCGTTGTGGCCTTCCTGGTCAACCAGGTCGGCGCGCTTGCGGGCCAGGTCGAGTTTGGACTGCATCTCGTTTTCGGAGATCTGGGACTCGCGCTCGACGGCGAGGGCGCGGCGCTCGTAGAGGGCGCGGTCAGCCTCAGCACGCAGCTGTTCAAGCAGCGGGGCGCGCAGGGAGGATTCAACCCCTTCATCGGGTCGCAGGGACAGCAATCGCACGTCAACAATGCCCACGCCGGTGGCCTGTAGCTGCTCGTTTGCGGCGAAAGCCTGGGCCAGGAGCCCACTAACTCGCTCCAGGGAGCCGGAGATGGCTTCAGACAGGGCCATTGCGCCGATGGTTGAGGCCAGGGCGGAGTGGGCGATGCGGGTGACGGTTTCGTCGATTTGCCACAGGCCCTGCGCGTCTTTCTTTGCTTCACGCGGGTAGAGACCAAAGTCGTAGTGCGCGGCGGCAGCCTCGGCGTTCTCGATGCAGTAGGTGACGGCCACCTGGGCGTTTACGTTTTGCTGGTCATTGGAGGCTACCTGCACCAGGAAGCTGTGGGCGCGGTTAGCGGTGGGCACTTCCGCCAGCGCGCAGCGGCCTTTGCACAGCCAGAAGGATTGGCCAACCCCGGAGCGGATGGTTTGTCCGGCGCTGATCTGGACGACGTGGTCGCCGGCGCCGCCCTGGTAGCGGATGAAGAAGGGATGGTTGTGAAGGGTTCCCATGATGACTCCTTAGGTAGTTCCCATTTGTTTATGTCACTATGACGATAAACCTCTTCAGGCCTTAATGTCAACTTGACGCAAATAGGTTAGGCTAGAGCCATGATTGAACCTGTCACCTTCCCGATCGCCGTCGACGTCGTCGCCCTGACAGTTATTGACCACACGCTTCACGCCCTCGTGGTGCGCCGAGGCATCGAACCTTTCCGTGGCCGTCTGGCCCTACCTGGCGGTTTTCTGCGCAGCGGCGAGCAGACAGATCAGGCCGCCGCGCGCGAACTTGAGGAGGAAACTGGCGTCACTCCCCCCGGTCACCTTGAGCAGCTGCGCACTTACGGCCCCCTTGGGCGTGACCCGCGCGGCCCGGTTCTTTCCGTGGCCTACCTGCTCTTGGCCCCTTCTTTCTCCCCTACTCATGCGGGGGGAGACGCCGCCGGGGCGCTGTGGCAGCCCGTTGAGGCCCTGCTTGGTCCTGACTCTCCCCTAGCTTTCGACCACGGCGCTATTTTGGCCGACGGCGTCGAGCGCGCCCGCTCTAAGATTGAATACTCACCTCTGGCCACCTCGTTTTGCGGGCCGCAGTTTACGATCACCCAGCTGCGCACCACCTATGAGGCTATTTGGGGCTCTGCCCTGGATCCGCGTAATTTCCATCGAAAAGCCACAAAAACGGCGTCGTTTATTGAGCCCACTGGAGACAGCGTGCGCGAAGGGGCCGGGCGCCCGGCCGCCCTCTACCGCCTAGTCCCAGGAGTTGATGCGACCGCTTTTGTCTTAGATCCGCCCCTGCGCCGGCCACCCGCCCAGGCCTAGGCGAAGCCAGCAGCCGGCCTGGGCTCAGGCAACGCCAGCCGCCCTCGGAGCCCAGGCTCAGGCAATGCCAGCCGCCCCGATAGACGAAGCCAGCATCCATCCGAACCAAGACAACACCAGCCGCCCTAGACACTGACAAGCGCTAGAGCGCCTAGTCCGCGAGCGCGTCAGCTGCAGCCTCGATCTGCTCGCGCGCCGGGCAGACAGCTGGCCCCACTAGGGTCGTGGAAAGAGCGCCTGCACAGTTAGCCAGTAAAAGCGCTCGCTCTAGGGGGATTGCCTGTGCTAAAGCCGCCGCTAGCACACCAGAGTGGGCGTCACCTGCGCCGTTAGTGTCGATAACCGCAACACGCGGCGTCGGAATGTAAGTCACATCTGCGGCATTTGCGCTAGCCGCCGCCGGAGCCGCAACTGGTCCCTCTGCTAAAGCCCCCGCCGGAGCCGCCGCCGAAACCGCTGGAACTGCGTCCGGCGCCATTGTCGACGCCACCAAAGCAGCTGCTGGCCTGGTGAAATAGGCGCCCTCAGCTCCGGCACGCACCACAACGGAGCGTCCCAGCAAACTGGCTACCAAACTGGCCACCAAGCCGGCCTCACGTGCCTGGCCGCACCACTGGCTCTGCTCCCCGTCCTGCCCTTGCTTCTGGCAGTGCCCCTGGCCCTGCCCTCGGCTCAGCTCCTGGCCCTGCCCCAAGCCGCGCTTTGCGCTTTGGTTAATGATCTGCTGAGCTTCCCTATGATTCATCGAGACAATTACGTCACGCGCAGGTAGGCCCTGCGGGATGCCAATAACAGGCGAGACATCCAAAATGACCTGCACGCCCTCAGGTAATGCCTCCAGAGCCGCCTGCGCTGCCTGACGGTTAGCCGGGTGGTCCATAAGGTAGCCGTCAATGTAAAGCACATCCCCCGGGCGCATCGTTGCGGTGAAGTCCGCCCAAGCGCTTGCTGGTGCCCTCGTCTCAGCGCCTCGCGTGGAGATAAAGGTGCGCTCCCCGGATTGGTCAGTGAACGCAATACAAAAACCGTTATCGATACCGTCAATGTGGGGCCCGGCGTCCGTAATTTCCGCGCGCTGCAGGGCCTGCTGGATGAGTAAAGAGTAGGGACCCTGGCCAATTGGGCTGAGCGAGACGGCCTGGGCTCCCATACGCCGCGCGGCCACCAGCGCGTTAAAGCCCCCACCCACATGCATTCCTTCATCGCTGGCCCATACATCGCCACCAGGGGCCGGTAGTGCCTCGCCACGCACAGCCAGGTCTACAAGGATCTGGCCCATCAGCACCACGCGGCCCGCCGGGGCGTATTTTTGTGGGGACGCGGCTGGGGTGAGCGTGGGTTTTTCTGGCTTGGGCGACGTCGTAGCTGCTGCGGGGGCAGCGCCGCCGCTCTCCCTATCACGCAGAGCCAGCAAATCTGTAGCGACGCTAGGCAGATCAAGCTGCGAAACCTGCTCCACCTGGGCCAGACCGTAACCATCAAAAACCTCAACACCCAAGCTTGCACCCAAAATTGCGCCCGCAATCGCACCAATTGTGTCAGTGTCACCCCCCAAATTGGCGGCCTGCAGCAGGGCGCGCGGGGAGGGATCACGTGCCAGCAGCGCAAAAGCCATGGGGATTGCCTGCGCTGAGGCCACAGACGTGCCGATCTGCTCAGCTAGCTGCTCTACGGACGACGACTGGGCAGCCAGTTTTAATGCCCGGTGCGTGGCTGCCACAACATCCGGCTCTGGGCTCCAGGCGCCGCGCTCAGGTAGTGAGCGCACAAAATCCACAGCTTCCCACAGCAGGGCCGTCACATCTGCAGCGCCGGCGTCGATCCCGAGTGACACGGCAGCTGCCACTAGCGCCGCTGACTGAAAGCCCTGACGGGTGGCGTGCGTGACCTGGCATGAGGACCATACGGCGTCGGCGAAAAGCTGCCGGTCCGACGTCGACGCCGCAATCCCGATCGGTGTCACCCGCATTGCCGCCCCATTAGTGGTGCCCTCACCACCCACACGCAACGGGTTCTCGCCTGCACGTACACGCTCAAGTGCAGCCTTCGTGGAGGGCCCCAGCAGATCCAGCGAGCCACGCTCAATCATGGAATCCTCCCAAGCCAGCAGGGCGTGGGAGAACTCGCTAGCATCTAAGTTCAGCCCAGAGCCGTGGCCTTTAAGCAGCAGGGAAGCGATCAATAATGCTTGCTCGGTGTCGTCAGTAACCGACCCGGCCGCCATACCCGGCGCATAGGGTTGGCTTTTATCCCCATCCACCAGGCCCGTGACATGGCCATAAACCGTTTGAATCTGCTGTGGAGACATTGCTTGCGTTGGCATACCCAGCGCATCGCCTAGCGCTAACCCAGCCAATGCGCCATATGCGCGCGAAAAACGAGGATCCATGAACTTTTCCTCCCTATGCAAGCCGTGAACACATCCAATATAGGCGAGCCAATATCGAGTCAGAAAAGAAAGCTCCTTTAAAACTGCCCTACTTCACCTTTTTAAGACGAAAGCCCTATAGACTTAGGCGGTAGGGATTCTTAGACAACCGCACCTTTTAGTGCGTTTATCGCGGCAATCATGACGGCAAGCAACGCCAACCCTGACGGCAAGCAACACCGTGCGCCGTCGGCCACCTACTCAGATCAAAGAAAGAGCCTCCCATGAGCGACACCAGCAAGCAGTCCGAGCAGAACGAAAACACTGAAGCGGACACCGCCCCCAACACTCCTTTGCACACCTCCCATGGCGTAACCACCATCGACGAGAACGTCATCGCCAAGATTGCCGGCATGGCCACGCGCGAGGTGCCCGGGGTCTACAGCATGGGTAACGCCATGCGCCGCGCCTTCACCGCCATGACCGAGCGCATCCCCACCACCCAGACCAACGTCACCGGCGGCATTAACGTACAGAAGGGCGAAACCCAGACCTCCATTGAAGTCACCGTGGTGGTTGACTACGGCGCCCCCATCATTGAGGTCACCGAGGCTATCCGCAACAACATCATTGAGCAGATCGAGACCAGCACCGGCCTGGAAGTAGTTGAGGTCAACATCCACGTCACCGACGTGCACCTGCCCGGCGACGAATCTGAGACCAACAACCTCAAGTAATTTACGCCTTGATCTGAGGAGATCTCATGAAGACAACGCACCTGGCCCTCCTAGTAGGCCTATTCCTTGGAACCGTTCTGGCTTTTGGCTCCTTCGCTGACTTTGTGCTGGTGTCACTGTGTGGCCTGGTCGGGTTGGGGGTGGGCCTGTACCTGGAGGGCCGGGTCGATGTCCGCAGCTTCCTTGAGCGGCTAAGGAAGTGACGATGGCGCCCCTCGCCTCACCTGCAGCCGCCCAGTCCTCAGGCCACAAGCCCGCAACCGGGCAGGCCAGCCAGCCGGGCACCGCCCAAGCCACTGACACCGAAGCGGGCACCGCCCAGCGCGGCAGCACCACCATTCCGGCTAAAGTCGTGGCTAAAATTGCCGCCGAAGCCGCCTACGAAACCGGCAATGTTGGCTCCAACGCCGGCGGGGTTTTAGGCATCGGCGCCCGCCGCAACTTTTCCTCCCGCCCCGAAGCCCAATGTGAGCTCTACGGGCAGGTGGCCGTCTTACACCTGAACCTGGGCCTGGTTTTTCCCACGCCACTGGCGGACACAATCGAGGCCGTGCGCGCACATGTACGCAGCCGGGTGGAGCACCTGACCGGGCTGAGCGTCGGCAAGATCAATATTGAGATCTCCTGGCTTAACCCCGCCGGCTCAGGCAGGAAGAACCTGAAATGAGAAAAGTTCCAAAACTCATTCGCCGCCCCTCACGCAGCGGCTCCAGCGTGGTTCTAGCCCTGCTGCTGCTTGCCGGCGGAAGCCTGGGGGCTTGGCTGACCGGTCAGCGACTCATCACCGGCTACTGGCCGCGCCGCACCCTACAGGCGCTTGAAGCCATCAAATCCACTTCGCTGGGTTCCACTGCGGCGCTTATTGCCGCCGGGGTTGTGGCGGGCTGCGGCCTAATCATGATTATTGTGGCGCTATGGCCCGGGCGGCCTGAGCGCGTCGAAATTCTCCCCGACGACATTCCTGGCCAGACCGCCGTTAGGCGCCGTGACCTGGCCAAACTGGTGAGGTTACAGGTTGAGCAGCTGGGCGGCGCTAACTCTGTTTCGGCCACTGCCCGCCGCTCGCGGGTTAACGTCGTCGTCCACAGCGTCCTAGATGAGCTAGAGCCCGTGCAGCAGGCCGCCCAAAAGCAGACTGACCAGGCTCTACAAATGCTCGCCCCGGTGGGTATTAAAGGCAGTCGCGTGCGCGTCAAGCACACGAGCTAAGGAGACACGATTATGCGTTCAGTTTCCACCCCGCTAAACCGGTGCGTCCTGGCTATCTGTGGCTTTGTTTTGGTGGTCGCCTCCGCTTGGCTGCTAGCTTCCGGCCTGGGTTTAGCTCGTTTTTGGCCCGACGCCGCCCCCTACTTGGCTTCTAAGCAGGGGCAGGTGGGCGCCGTCGCCAGCCAAGCTAACTGGCTTTTGCCCGTGCTTGCGCTGGCCTCAGTGCTTGCCATCATTGGTGGCCTGGCGCTGCTTCTCATGCAGGTGCCGCGCCGGGTAGCGGCTTCACCGATGCGCCTGAGTGACTCCGAGGGGCTTTTACTCACTACCTTAGACCCCGAGGTTTTGTCGCAGGCCCTGTCTGAGCGGGCGCAGGGCGTGCCCGGGGTGGAGCGCTGCACAGTGTGGGTTAGCGGCACCTTGAGCCACCTACAGATTCAGGCTGATGCCAGCGTGTCTCAAGAGTGCGAGATTGACTGGACGGTGTCTACGCTACGCAGCCGTCTTCAGCAGGACGTGAGCATCTCGCTGGGCTATGAACCTAAGCAGATCGACCTCTTGGTGCGCCTAGAGCGCCCCACCAGCTCTAAGGTTTTACGCACCGCTTCGGGCCAAGGCTCCCCGAAGCCCGCTAAAGACACCGACGCCGCCTAAGGGCCGCCGACGCCGCCAGGGGCCCCGCATAACCCAAGGCCAGTGCACACAAAAAGGCCGGGCCGCGCTCAATGCGCGACCCGGCCACTGCCTCGTCAGATTGAGACCTTTTAGGCGACTTCGACCATCGTGAGCGGAACGATTCCGCTCAACGTGTCCCCCAGCACATCTTCGGCACGATCGAGCTCATAGCGCATCTGCAGGTTCATCCAGAACCCCGGGGTCGTGCCAAAGTAGCGGGAGAGACGCATGGCAGTGTCGGCCGTGATCCCCCGCTTCCCATGGACGATTTCATTGATACGACGGGGCGGAACACCGATCGCGACGGCGAGCTTGTGCTGCGTAATTCCGAACCCCTCGATGAAGTCTTCCATGAGGATTTCGCCCGGGTGAATCGGAGCAATTTTAGTGGCAGTCAACGATCTCAACCCCTTCTGGACCAGCTTCGCCCCACCTGAAGCAGATACGCCACTGATCGTTGATTCGAATACTGTACTGTCCCGCTCGATCACCGCGCAGACGCTCGAGTCGGTTGCCCGGAGGGATCCGGAGGTCTTCCAGACGACACGCGGCGTCAATCTGACATAATTTGCGCAGTGCGACGCGCACGATGCGCGCGTCGAGGGAAGGAACAGGATCCCTCGCAAACAACCGCTCAGTCTGACGATCCCCGAATGACTGGATCATGACACAAGAATATATCGAATCTCGTTATTAACGCAAACCGTTAAGCCGTGCTGTTCTTACATTCTCACTTTTCCTCTGCCAGACGGACCACAACAGCGAAGCCGGGCCGCGCTCAATGCTCGACCCGGCCTTGTTAGAGCCTATTTAAAGCTAGGCTCAGACATTAAACCTGAACTCCACGACGTCGCCGTCGGCCATAACGTAGTCTTTGCCTTCCATGCGCACCTTGCCGTGGGCGCGGGCCTCAGCTACAGAGCCGTACTCCACCAAGTCGTCAAAGGAGACAATCTCAGCCTTAATGAAGCCGCGCTCAAAGTCGGTGTGGATCACGCCGGCAGCCTGTGGGGCAGTCCAGCCCTGGTGGATAGTCCAGGCACGCGCCTCCTTGGGGCCAGCGGTCAGGTAGGTTTGCAGGCCCAGGGTCTTAAAGCCCACGCGAGCCAGCTGGTCTAGACCAGACTCGGCCTGGCCGTTGTCGGCTAGCATTTCGGCGGCCTCGGCCGGCTCTAGCTCCACCAGTTCGCTTTCAAACTGGGCGTCTAGGAAGATGGCCTCGGCGGGAGAGACCAGTTCACGCAGCTGAGCCTGCTTGGCCTCATCGTGCATGCCGGCGTCGTCCATGTTGAAAACGTAAATGAACGGCTTAGTGGTCATCAGCTGGAAGGTACGCAAAATGTCTGTATCCAGCCCGGCTGCCTTAGCGCCGGCCGAAAGCATGGTGCCTTCCTCAAGCACCTTCAAAGCGTCCTTAGCGGTTTGCAGCACGGCGGGATCTGTCTTCTTGCCGCGCACTTCCTTCTCCAGGCGCGGGATGGCCTTTTCCAGGGTCTGAATGTCAGCCAGCACCAGCTCGGTGGAAATAGTTTCGATGTCTGACGACGGCTCAACCTTGCCGTCTACGTGCACCACGTCCGGGTCGTCGAAAGCGCGGGTGACCATGCAGATCGCGTCAGCTTCACGAATGTTAGCCAGGAACTGGTTGCCCAGGCCTTCACCTTCGCTAGCCCCGCGCACAATTCCAGCAATGTCAACGAAAGACACCGTAGCGGGCAAAATGCGCTCACTACCGAAAATCTGCGCCAGTTTATCCAGGCGCGCGTCGGGAAGCGGCACGATACCCACGTTAGGTTCGATGGTCGCAAAGGGGTAGTTAGCCGCCAGGACGGTTGCGCGGGTAAGCGCATTGAACAGGGTGGACTTGCCTACGTTGGGCAGTCCCACAATTCCGATAGTTAGAGCCACACGCCTAGTTTAGCGGGTTTGCGGCCCGCTTTGATTATTTGCCGGTTTCCTCGGTGTTCTTGGCGGGCTTTGCCTCATTGGCAGCCTTGGCGTCCTTAGCGCCGGCCTTTGCGTCCTTGGCGGGCTTGGACTTCTTCTTGTCTAGTTCCTTCTTGAAAGCCCACACGTTGATTTCCTGGCCTCGGTAGTCCAGGTGGCTTACGGCCAGCTCACGACAGCCGTTGTGGTCATAGAAACGTGCGTTCTTGGCGGTGTTGGTAACAAAGGCGTAGTTAGAACCGCCGGTGGCCTTTACAAACTTGGCGATACCTACATCCAACATGCCGGTACCGATGCCGCGTCCCTGGTGTTCGGGGTGCACCGCAATAACTTCCAGGAACCAGTCATAGTGGGTGTTTAGTTTTACGTGCTGGTCAGCCGCGTCGGTAAGGGTAAGGAATTCTAGTAGCGGCTTTAGCGGGATGTACTTTAGTAGGCCTACACCGCCGTTAAGTAGGTAAGGCAAAAAAGGCATTTCTTGCTTTTGCAGTAGCGCATAACCACGCGGCTTACCGTCTTCACAAGCCACCAGCACAGATTCGCGCTTAAGGAAAATTTTCACCAGCATTCGGTGCAAGGCGAAGTGAAACTGGTCGAAGGTTACACCCGGTCGTAGTTCTGGCTCTGTCAGCCGAAACAGGGGGTAGTCTGAGAAGGCATCCGCACCAATGCGGGCCAAAACATCCAGATCCTGCACAGTACCCGCGCGGTATTCCAAAACGACTCCAAGATTACGATCCAGCTTTACAACAAAACGGTAACATGTATTGCTCATGGCATGTTGCTAGTTTTCCGTGACTTATAGCCCACATCGCATATAAAGCTTTACTTCAGTTAGTAACGACGACGTCGCTACGTGCGCAAAAATGGCGGCTTTCTGCGGGGTATAGACCTGAGATAGTAGGAAATTATGAGTATCGTTAACGCAATTGCTCTTTTGTTGTTGGGTATCACACTTGGTACCGCGTTGGGTTGGGCTCTGGCCACGGCCCGCGCAGCCCGCCTGGCAGCTAACGGCGGGGAGGTGGCTCGTATTAGGGCCGACGCCGCCGGGGCTAGTGCCCGCGCACAGGCCCTGGAGCAGCAGTTGCGTACTGAACAACAGCGCACTTTGGAGGCTCAGCAGCGGGCTCGCCAAGATGGCGCGGTGCTCACCGCCCTCGAGCCGGTGCGCGAGCAGCTGGAGCATATGGCCTTGCGGGTGGAGCAAATGGAGCTGCAGCGCTCTAAACAAAACGCGGTAATTGCTGAGCGCCTGCGAGCTTCAGACGCTGCCCAGGAGCGTCTGCGGGCCTCCACCGCCTCCCTGGAATCGGCGCTGCGTTCACGCTCAGCACGCGGCATGTGGGGTGAGATGGAGCTGCGCCGGGTCTTGGAGCTGGGCGGGATGAGCGAACACATCGATTTTGAGCTGCAAAAAAGCGTATCCACTTTACGTAAACAAAACCGCGCTGGCTCTTTAAACGCGGCCCCCTCCCCCACTAACGGCTCTGCGCGTCCAGACGCCACGATTTTGCTGCCCGGCGGGGAATTCTTGGCCATTGATGCTAAAGCTCCACTGGATGCCTTCCTGCGTGGCGCTGATGCGGGCGCTAAAGGCGATCAAGACGCCGCAAACTCTTACCTGGCCGATCACGCCGCTGCGGTGCGTTCACACATTAATGAGCTCATCCGCCGTAACTACCCCGAGCAGCTGGGTCAGGGCCCCCAGTTCACCATCATGTTTATCCCCTCTGAGGCGGTGCTTAGCGCCGCTTTGGAGGTGGATGCCAGCCTGCTTGAATACGCCCTGGCTAACGGGGTGCTGCTAACCACCCCCATCTCGCTGTTGGCGGTGGCCCGTACGGTTGCTGATGCCTGGATGCAAAATGCTATTAACGACGACGCCCGTCAGCTGCTGGCTATCGGCTCCACCTTGTATAAGCGCCTGGGTACGGTGGCTCGCTATATGGATGATTTAGGTGCTAGCCTGCGCCGCAGCGTGCAAACCTATAACAAGACCGTGAATTCAATTGAGAAGAACCTGCTAAGCACCGCCAAGGGCCTAGAAAACCTTGGCAACACGCTCACTAGCCCCAGCCCAATTGCCAGTGAGGCGGCCCAAATCAGGAGTTTTAGCGCCCCTGAATTAACTAATCCTGATCTAGAGGGACCGCGTTAAACCAACGCTAAAGCGCTAAACCAGGCTGGTGCATAAACCAGCTTAAAGCGTTAAACCAGGCTAAAACGCTAAACCAACGTTAACCAGCCGAACCAGGTTTCAATGCGTTAAACCAGGCTAAACAGGCGTGCAGGCCGCAGCTAAGCTGCGGCCTGCACGTTTGGTCACTATTGTGCCAGGCTAGCGCCCGCGCCTAAACAACACCGTTTTATGCGTTGTTTTTAGCTCCTCTAGGCTAGCGCCGGGCCCGGCCCGTGCCAGGCAGTCAGTCCTGAGCCGGTAGGCGGTGGGCTACACGCTCAGGCACGCGGTCGGTGTCAGGCTGACCGATTAGGTCCTGCGGAGCCTGCTTACCGCGCGAAATGTCAGCCATGGCGTGGCGGTTAACCACCTTGACGCGCTCACGGGTCTTGCCGTTAGGCAGCTCGCCAAAGTCCTCACCTAGCTGACGCTCGTAGGCGTCTAGCAGCTCCCAACCCTCCCAGGTGGTGAAGGGGATGTCACGGCTAGAGAGCAGCGCAATCATGGCGTCGTGCCCCACGGCGTCGGTGGTGGCGTGCAGCAGCCCAGCGTTAGCGTCAGCCACCAGGTTAGTAATGGTTTCCTGGGCGTCAGACTTGGTGGAGCCAATCAAACCAATCGGACCACGGCGAATCCAGCCGGTGGCGTACATACCGGTCAACGGCTTGCCGTCCTCACCCAGCACGCGGCCACCCTCGTTAGGAATCACGTGGCGCTTAGAGTCAAAAGGCATACCCTCAATCGGGCTGGAGGCGTAACCAATGGCGCGGTAAACAGCCTGCACCGGCCAGTCAGTGAACACGCCGGTGCCCTCCACCGTGCCGTCACCGGTTAGACGGGTGCGCTCAGTGCGCAGACCCACCACGTGACCAGCGTCGTCGGTAAGCACCTCGGCGGGAGACTGGAACAGGTGAATGTGAATGCGGTGCGAGGCGGTTAGATCCTCAGGCTCCTGCATGGCGTAGCCCTCAAGCGCCTTAACTACCTGACGCTGCTGGTTGGAGGACTTGAGCGCAGCCTCACTGCCGGCGTCGTACTCAAAGTCAGCCTCATCCACCAGCACATCCACGTCACGCTGCTTACCTAGCTCGCGCAGCTCCAGGGGGGTGAACTTAACCTGGGCCGGGCCACGGCGACCAAAGACGTGCACGTCAGTGCAGGGGTTGGTTTTAAGAATTTCGGCCACGTTCTCAGGGATTTCGGTGACCATCAGGTCCTCAGCGTGCTTAGCTAGCACTCGGGAAATGTCTAGGCCCACGTTACCCACACCCAGCACGGCTACTTCCTTAGCCTCTAGCGGCCAGGTGCGCGGGTGGTCCGGGTGACCGTCGTACCAGGAAACAAAGTCAGCGCCGCCATAGCATTCAGGGGCGTCAGCGCCAGGAATGTTTAGGGGTGCGTCAGTGTCAGCGCCGGTGGAGAAAATAATGGCGTCATAGTGTTCGTGCAGCTCAGCTACGCTCACGTCGCGGCCAACTTCCACGTTACCGATCAGGCGAATGTCGCCGCGCTGCAAAATCTTGTATAGCGCCACAATGATCTGCTTGATACGCGGGTGGTCAGGAGCCACGCCGTAACGTACCAGACCGTAGGGTGCAGGCAGGCGCTCGAACAGGTCAATGTTAACGTCCAAGCCTGACTTAGACAGGATGTCCGAGGCGTAGATGCCGGCCGGGCCAGCACCAATCACTGCAACGTTTAGAGCGGTCACGATTTTCCTCAAGAATAAACGGAGATTAGGAAGTAGGGGCGAGCTTTACGGTTAGCGCACTGCCCACCCTCAGCAAGCGCTTCTAAGGCTACCCCAAGAAAACTACCCCCGCCGCTGGCGAGGGTAGTTTTGTGGTCAACGCGGCCCTTTAGTGAGCCGTTGTGCTAAGTGTTAAAACACCAAAGTATTTCAGGCGGCGCGATCCACCAGTAGGTGGGCGAAGTCCTCCAGGCCTCTGCGTACCAGCTGGGCGCGGCTACGGGCGCTTTCAACTCCCTGGGCCACTTCAGCCTCGCTTAAGCCCTCAGCTTCCAGGCGGGTGCGGGTAGCTTCGACGACGGCGTCGTCCAAATCAGCCAGGGCTGCTACCGCCTCATCACACCAAGCCCCAGCCATAGCGCGGGTCTCGGCGGTAACCGGGTGGTTGCGTAGACGCTGCACCACATCGCTAAGCACCTGCTGGCGCTGCAAGTTACCGGTAGACAGCAGCGACAAAATGGCCTGGCCGGCGCTGTCGAGCTCACCGGAAGCCAAACGCTGACGCAGCAGCAGCACCGGCATGGTGTCTACTCCTTCCAGCAGGTCAGTGCCGGGGGTTTTACCGGTGGTTTCTGAGTCGGAGCAAATATCGATGACGTCGTCGGCAAGCTGGAAAGCCACCCCGATCTTTTCACCGTAAAGCTCCACAATCTGCTGGGCTTTGGCGCCCGCGCCGGTAAGCATGGTGCCGTAAAGCCCGCACAGGGCAATTAGCGAGCCGGTCTTATCAGCTAGCACCTGAATGTAGTGATCCACCGGGTCCACGCCCTCAGGGCGCGGCAGGGTCTCATGCAGTTGGCCGGTGCATAGGCGCTCGAAAGTGCGGGCATGTGCCAGCACCGCGTCGGGCCCCAACGCGGCCACCATCTGGGAGGCGCGTGCCACCAGAATGTCGCCGGTTAAGATCGCAGCTGAGTTACCCCACACCATCTGTGCCGACGGCGCCCCGCGACGCTTGGGGGCATCGTCCATGACGTCGTCGTGGTACAAGGTGGCGATATGGGTCAGTTCCACAGCCACGGCTGCATCATGCACCTGCTGGGAGCAGGCTGCGGCGGCGTCGCCTAACTGGGCTGTAAGCAGCACCAGCATGGGACGCAGCCGCTTACCACCAGCAGCAGCTAGGTGTGAGGTAGGCGGGTTGATGGTCTCGTCGGCGTTGGAGACTACCTCCATCAGCCGCGCCTCTACCTCATCAAGCTGAGGAACAATAATTTCCTCTAGCTCGGGAACGTCTAACTGCAATGCGCTACTCACGGAACCAGCATAACGGCTACCTGGCTAAGCCAGTGCATAACCGGCTGCGGGTATACGCCTAGGAAGATGGTGCCAACCACAGCTGCGAAGATAGCTACCAGGGCAAATCCGTCGCTAACTACAACCTCCACGCCCTGGGCGGGCTTGCGGAAGAACATGTTGGAGATAACTCGCACATAGTAGAACGCGGTGATTGCCGAGCACACTACTGCGGCCACAACCAGCCACAGGGTGTTACCCGAGGCGGCGGTGACAAACAGCTGGAACTTACCCACAAAACCGGCGGTCAGCGGGATACCGGCGAAGGACAGCAGTGCCAGGGCCATGGCGGCAGCCAGCATCGGGTTGGTCTTACCCAAACCGGCGTAGCTGGCAATCTCGTTAGCTTCAGCGCTAATGCCGTTGTGGCTGCGGCGCACCAGGCTGACCACGCCGAAGGCGGCGATGGTAGCCAGGCCGTAAACCAGCGAATACAGGGCAATCGCAGTCAGCGAAACCGGCTGGGCCCCAATAATGGCGATCAGCATGAAGCCGGCGTGAGAAATAGCCGAGTAGGCCAACATGCGCTTGATGTCTTTTTGCAGTACACCACCGACGGTACCTACCAGCATGGTGGCAATCGCAATCACCCACAGCGACCAGTACAGCACCTGGCTGGTGGCCGCCTTGGAGAACAGCGGGTACAGCCCAGCAGTGAAGGCGAAACGGCACAGGGCGAAGAAGGCGGCAGCCTTAACCCCGCTAGCCATGAAGGCGGTAACCGGGGTGGGGGCACCCTGGTATACGTCCGGGCTCCAAGAGTGGAAGGGCACTGCCGCAATCTTGAACAGCAAACCAACCACAATCAAGATCACGCCCACCGGCACCAGCAGGCCAGGCGCGCCCAGCTGAGCCCAGCGGGTCATGCCCTTAGCTAGCAGGCTGTAGTCCAGCACACCGTAAACACCGTAAATCAGCGCGGAACCAAACAGTAGGAAACCGGAGGCAAAGGCACCCAAAATGAAGTACTTCAGGGCAGCTTCCTGGCTGAGCAGGCGACGGTGGCGGGCGGTGGCGCTAAGCACGTACAAGGGCAGGGAGATAATCTCCAGCACCACAAACAGTGCCGCCAGGTTGTTTACGTTAGCAAACAGCATCATGCCGCTTAGGCTCAGCAGAGTCAGCGGGTAAACCTCAGTGGTCTGCCAACCCAAGTGCAGGGACTGGGCTTCCTCAGCGCTACCGGGACGGTCAGCGGCCTGGGCGGCAATGGCGCCGTCGCGGGCACTAGTGCGATCAGCCAGCAAGAACACGCTGAGCAGGCCAATCACCAGCAAAATCAGGGAGGCTGCCTGCGAGAAGCGGTCCTCCACCAGGCCCGGGGCGATAGACCCGTAAGCCACTGAGCTTAAGTCAAGCTGGCCTACGTTTACCTGGTTAACTACCTCTTTGGTGGGGGTGAGGGTGTCTAGCCAACGTACCGTGGCCAGCACAATCGCCACCGCGACACCGGCCACAGCCAGTACTCGCTGGGTGGTGGGGCGCCAAGCGCGCGGCACCAGGGCCTCAACCAGCACCCCGAGGACTGCGGTTAACGCCACCGCTAGTGCGGGGGCCAAGGCAGCCCAGTTAAATTGGGCTGCGGTAGCAGCAGTTTCGTTCACTTGGCTTCCCCTCCCTGGGACAGGACTACCGAAACCTGCTCGGGCTGGCCGGTGTAGGCACTGATCAGCTCGGCTTGTTCGGCTAGCAAGTTAGTTAGCGGCGCAGTGAATAGACCCAGCGCCAGCATGGCAATCAGCAGCGGGGTGATCAGCAGCTTTTCGCCCTTGTTCAGGTCACCGATACCCACGTACTTTTCCTTGGGTGCACCAGTGAATACCTTCTGGTAGGGCCATAGCGCGTACAGAGCCGCAATAACCACACCCAGCAGGGCGAACAGGCCGGCCGCCGTCGAGACTGAGAAGGTACCGGTGAGCACCAGCCACTCAGGCACAAACCCGCTCAGGCCCGGCAGGGCAATTGAAGCCAGGGCGCTAAACAGGAAGGTACCGGCAATAACCGGGCTGACGCGGGCAATACCGCCCATCTCGGACAGGCGTGCGGTGCCGGTGCGACGCACCAGGAAACCAGAGATCAGGTACAGGCCCGCGATCGACAGGCCGTGAGCCACCATGTAAACCATGGCGCCACTGGCACCAGCAATCGAGCCACCGAAGATACCCAGCACCATGAAACCGAAGTGGCTTACCGAGGTGTAGGAAATCAGGCGGTACAGGTGGTCTTGCACAATGGCAGCCAAACCGCCGTAAATAATGGCCACAATCGCCAGGCTCATCATGGTCAGCGAGACCCAGTGCATGTCGCTGGTCAGCAGCGGTACGCACATCACGATCATGCCGTAGGTACCAATCTTGTCCAGCACGCCGATCAGCAGCACGGATGTGCCCGGGGTGGCCTGCTCGGCGGTGTCAGGCAGCCAAGTGTGCAGCGGCACCATGGGAGCCTTGATGATGAACGGCACCAGCAGGCAGATGAACATGATGGTGCGTTCACTCTGGCCTAGCTCCTTGTAGGTGGCAGCCATCTGGGTGAAGGTGAAGCCCTCGGGGTTGCCATAGGCGTGCACACCCACGATAGATACCGCTACCAGCATGACCAGTCCCCCGGCCAGCGAGTAAAGCAGGAACTTCATAGCTGCACGACGACGCTGGGGGCCGCCGTAGTTACCGATCAGGAAGTAGACCGGGATCAGCATGGCTTCGAAAGCCAGATAGAAGACGAACAGATCCTGGGCACTGAAAATCACCACAATGAACGATTCCAGAGCCAGTACGTGTCCGGTGAAACCGCCCAGCTGCTCCTGACTTACGTCAGAGCGAGCGGCGATAAGCACCAACGGCACCAGGGCCAGGGCTAGCACCACCATGGCCAGCGAGATGGGGCTCAGCGCCAGAGACCAGCTCACCCCGAACATGGGGATCCAGCTGGCAGACTGGGCGAACTGCAGCTTGTCGGTAGCCGAGTAGTCATAGTTGGCCAGCAGGTGACCAGCTAAACCTAGGTCTACCAGCGAGAACACCATGCCCAGGAGCTTAGCCTGGCGGCGAGTTGCAGGCACTAACCATAGTAGGAGCGCACCCAGCATGGGCACTGCCGCCGCGATGGAAAGCACCGGGAATGAAGCGTTAATTACTGACGTGTACATTTACATCTTCCCGTCAAATTTGGGCGGCGACGAGGGCGATCAACAAGGCGACAACCCCCACCAGCATGTAAGCGGCGTAGGAACGCGCATAACCGTTTTGAGCGGCAGTAACAGCCTTACCAGCGCCCTTAACCGTGGCCACCAGGGCGGCAATGACGCCGTCGATGACGTAACGGTCAGAGCGGTCAGCACCATCGGCCAGGGCCTTACCCGGGCGCATGGCCACAGCCTCATTGAGGTTGTCTTGGTATAGGTCGTGACGTGCAGCTTCAACCAGAACGTTGGAAGGCTGAACCACGGTGGCTACCGGGCGACGCACATACATCACCCAAGCCAGAGCCACACCGGCCACTACCAGGATCAAGGTGGCAGCCATGATTACCGGCGCAGCCACAACCGGCTCGCCGTGCTCGTGGTGGCCAACTACCGGGGTGAGCCAATTAGTAAAGGCATTACCGTAGCTGAGCGCGCCACCTAGACCCACTGAGAACACCGACAAGATGATCATGGGGACGGTCATCCAGGGGCTGGACTCGTGCGGGTGGACCGGGCCTTCCAGGTCAGCTTCAGTAGTCCAGCGGGCCTTGCCGTGGAAAATCATGAAGAATAGACGCGACATGTAGAAAGCGGTGATTCCGGCGCCAATTAGGGCAATGGAACCCAGGATCCACGGGCGCACACCTTCACCCACGAAAGCGGCCTCAATGATCTTGTCCTTGGAGAAGAAGCCGGAGAAAGGCGGCAAACCAAGGATGGCGATCCAGCCGATACCCATGGTGATCCAGGTGATCTTCATGGCGGTGCGCAGGTTACCAAAGCGACGCATGTTGACCTGGTCGCTCATGGCGTGCATGACGCTACCGGCACCAAGGAACAGCTGGGCCTTGAAGAAGCCGTGGGTGAGCAGGTGGAAGATAGCGAAGGCGTAGCCGATGGGGCCTAGACCCGCGCCCAGCATCATGTAACCAATCTGGCTCATGGTGGAGGCGGCCAGTACCTTCTTCATGTCGTCCTTGGCGCAACCCACAATGGCACCAAACAGCAGCGTGATGGCACCAATGATGGCCACGGCCAGCTGGGCGTCAGGGGCACCCTGGTAGATAGCGCCCGAGCGCACCATTAGGTACACACCGGCGGTAACCATGGTGGCCGCGTGGATCAGGGCCGACACCGGGGTGGGGCCGGCCATGGCGTCACCCAGCCAGGCCTGCAGGGGGAACTGTGCGGACTTACCACAGGCAGCCACCAGCAGGAACATGCCGATAACGGTCAGCCAGCCGGTGGATACGGCACCCGTAGTGGCGGCGGGCAGGACGGCGTCGAAGTCAACCGAGCCCACCACGCTCATCATGGCCATCATGGCGGCCAGCAGACCCATGTCACCGACACGGTTCATTACGAAGGCCTTCTTGGCGGCGACGGCGTTCTTGGCGCTAGTGGCCTTGACGGCGTCGGGAGCGTCGGCGTCGGCAGTGTTCCAGAAACCAATTAGCAGGTAGGAAGCCAGACCCACGCCTTCCCAACCCACGAACAGGGCCAGGTAGCTGTCACCCAGAACCAAGGTGAGCATGGCTGCCACGAACAGGTTCAGGTAGGCGAAGAAACGACGACGGTCACGGTCGTGGGACATGTAGGCCACGGAGTAAACGTGGATCAGGAAACCCACGAAGGTAACTAGGCCCACGAAGGTCAGCGACAGCGGGTCAACGCGCACGCCCAGGTCTAGCTCCCACTTGCCGGCGCTGAACCAACGCCACAGGTGGTAGTCGGTTACGCGCTGGGAGCCTGGAAGGCTTAGCAGCTTCCAGATCAGGGCTAGCCCAAAGCAGGCGTCAAAACCAGCAGCAGCCAGAGCCAGCCAGTGGCCCCACTTGTCGCTGCGGCGCCCCAGCACCAGCAACAGGGCGGCGCTAGCAGCCGGGATGGCAATTAGCAGCCAGGCGTAGGCCAGCAAACCTGTAGCGGGCACGGCTAGCATATCCTGGCTAGAGGCTTGTACTGCGAGAGGAGTAAAGTTCACCGGTTTTCCTCTCAGTGCTTGAGCAGGTCAACGTCATCAACAGATGCGCTCCTGCGGGTCTTAAAGATGGACACAATAATCGATAGCCCCACCACAACTTCAGCTGCGGCAACCACCATCACGAAGAAGGCGAAAACCTGGCCATCAAGGTTGCCGTGCAGACGTGAGAAGGTAACCAGGGCGAGGTTAGCTGAGTTAAGCATCAGCTCCACCCCCATTAGTTCAATAATCACGTCGCGGCGCAGCAGCACGGTGAGTGCACCAATGCTGAAGAGCACCACGGCCAGGACTACGTAAACGCTTAGGCTCACTTTTCCTCCTTAGCAGCGTCAGCGCTAGTTTCGGCTTCAGCGGCCAGAGGCTGGCTCACCTGCGGGGCCGGAGCACCGTTCATGGCGTCCATGCCGGAGTGACCGTGCACTGCGTTTTCAACCTGGGCTTCGGTTTCTACCGGGAAGGGTGCGTTGGCCTTAGGCACCAGGGCGCCCGTGTTTAGCATCTGGCCACGAATGCGCAGTACACGTGAAACCGACTCGTCAAGCAGCTTGCCGGAAGCGTCCAGCGCCGGGGCAGCGGCGCTGTTGGTGGTGGCGTAGACACCGGAGAAGGGCTTTTGACCCGGGTGCTGGCCGTGCTTGGCGTAGGCCTCAAGCTTGTCCTTAGCAACCTGTGCCTGGCCGCGACGCTTGTTGGGGCTTTCGCGGTGGGTTAGGGTCAGGGCGCCTAGGGCGGCGGTGATTAGCAGCAGACCGGTTAGCTCCATAACCGTGGAGTAGTCGTTGAACAGCACCTGGGCCAGGGAGCCAATGGAGTCATCAGCAATTGCAGCTGAGAACTTGGCCGGGCCCACCAGCTGCGAACGCATTAGCGCCGTCACCAGGGTGATTACTAGGCCCAAGCCCATCAGGCTGGAGAGGACCTTGTGTCCGCGCACAGTGTCAGCAATGGACTCGTCTGCGGCCACACCCACCAGCATGATCACGAATAGCACAAGCATCATGACCGCACCGGTGTAGACCACAATCTGCACTGCTCCCAGGAACGGGGCAGAGTTAGCAATGTAAAGGGTGGCCAAACAGATCATGATCATGATCATGTTTACGGCCGCGTAGACCGCACGCTTAGCGGTGAGCACGCCCAGGGCGCACACCACCGCAATAACGGCGACTACCCCAAATAGGATGCTTTCGCCCAAGCCCAGCTGTGGGGCGGGCAAAAGGGCGGTGGCTAGTGAAGTTGCCATTAGCGCACAGCCTCCTTCTGGTTTACGACTTTCACGGTGGCCAGGCTGGGGTCATCGGGACGGTTGGCACGTACCCAATCCACCTGGTTTTGGGTGGGGCCGCTGACCTCGCCACGGTAGTAGTCACTGTCTTCGCAGCCCTGCGCCATCGGGTGCGGGGCAGCTAGTGCGCCTTCAGGCAAGGGAACTAGCAGGTTTTGCTTTTCGTAGATCAGGCCTTCACGACCGTCACCTACCAGCTCATCGATTTCGTGAGTCATGGTTAGTGCACGGGTAGGACAAGCCTCAATGCAAAAACCGCACAAAATGCAGCGCAGGTAGTTGATCTGGTAGACGCGCCCGTAACGCTCACCGGGAGAGTACTGCGCCTCGGGAGTGTTGGGGGCGGCCTCAACGTAGATCGCGTCAGCCGGGCAGGCCCAAGCACACAGTTCACAACCAATGCACTTTTCCAGCCCGTCGTCGTAACGGTTGAGCTGGTGGCGGCCGTGGAAGCGAGGCATAACCCGAGGCTTTTCAAAGGGGTAACGCTCAGTTTCCACCGGACGGAACATGGAGGAAATAGTTACCCCATAGCCGGCCAGGGGCGAGAGCAGCTTAGCTAGCGCCGAGGGCTCGTCACGCAGCCACTGGTCGTGGTTGGAGGCATCAATTTCTTTTTTACTCACTTTTCAACCTCCTTGGCAGACTTGGCGGGCACCGCGTGGCGAGTAGAGACAGGCAGCTCCTGCCCGGGCAGCGGCGGGACCGGGTAACCACCGGCGAAAGCGTCAAACTTGTCGCTTTCAGGCTCTTCCTTGTCGGACTTAGATTCAGGCCAGAAGAACAGCACCACCATGGTCACCACGCAGATCACGCTTAGACCCAGCAGCAGCTGCTGTGCGTCCATGTCGGTGAAGGCGCGCAGGCCCTGCACAATGGCTACCAGCACAAACCAGGCTAGAGCCACCGGAATCAGGAACTTCCAACCAAAACGCATGAACTGGTCGTAGCGGAAACGCACCAAAGTACCACGGGTCCAAATCATGAAGAACATGCAGGCCCACACCTTGGTTACGAACCACAGCACCGGCCACCAGCCAGAGTCGGCGCCTTCCCAAATCATGGTTAGCGGGCCGGCGCTCCAGCCACCTAGGAACAAGGTGGTGCACACGGCGGAAACGTTGAACATGTTGATGTATTCGGCCAGGAAGAACCAGGCGAACTTCATGGAGGAGTACTCCACCATGTGTCCAGCCACCAGCTCACCTTCAGCTTCAGGAAGGTCGAAAGGCAGGCGGTTAACTTCACCAATCATGGAGATGACGTAGATCAGGAAGCTGGGCAGCAAGCCCACACACCACCACAGGTTGGTCTGTGCGGCCACAATCCCGGAGGTGGACATGGAGCCCGAAACCAGGAACACGGTCACAATGGACAGACCCATGGCCAGCTCGTAGCTGATCACCTGGGCGGCGCTACGCACTGCACCAAACAGCGGGTAGGTGGAGTGGGCGGACCAACCACCTAGCACAATGCCGTACACACCAAAGGCGGTAATAGCCAGGATGTAGAGCACCGAAACCGGGAAGTCAGTTAGCTGCAGCGGGGTGTGGTGACCAAAGAAGCTCACCGAAGGCCCAAAGGGGATCACCGCGTAAACCATGAAGGCACAGAAGGCGGCGATGGTGGGGGCCAGCAGGTAGATGAACTTCTCGGCGCCCTTAAGCCAGAAGTCTTCCTTCATGATCAGCTTGCCTGCGTCGGCAACAGCCTGGAGCAGACCTAGCGGACCGTTAACGTTAGGCCCTAGACGGGTCTGCATACGGCCCAGACCACGACGCTCAACCCACAGCGCCATAATCACGGACAGGATCAAAAATACCGCTAGGAATACGGCTTTGATCAGCGTAATCCACCAGGGGGTGTCAGAAAAGTCCGCAGTTACCCCGGCTGCGGTTGGCAGCGTCATAACGACGGCATGCATTTACTTCACCTCCGAGAGATTAACGATAAGACCTTGGCCGCCGCCTAGGCTCTGACGCACGGTGGAACCGGCCGAGCATTCGGGAAGCCAAACAGTGTTGGGTGCTAGCGGCGCAATTACCGCCGGCAAAGTGATCGAGCCGGTTTGCGTGCTGACTTGCAGCTGGCTGCCGGAGTGGATGCCATTAGCCTTGGCCAGTTCGCGGGCCACGTAGACCACCGGGCGGCGCGCAGTGGCGGCCAGGTGCTCTTCGAAGTCCTGTAGGCGCCCGCCGTCAAGCATGGGCTTGTGGGTAGCCAGGTAGGCCTGCCCGGGGGCCAGTTTGCTAGTGGCGACGGCGCTGGTGGGCTGCATGTTAGGGTGCGTTGCGCTAATGCCCAGGCCGGCTAGCTCACGGTGTAGCTCAGCTAGGTCATTTACGTGCAGATCAGATCCCATTTCTGCAGCCAGCATGGCCAGTACCTGACGGTCGGTGCGGGCACGTGAAACGTGGGCCTGACCGAAGGGACGTACGCGGCCTTCCCAGTTAACGAAGGTGCCGTTCTTTTCCACGGGCGGGGCCACGGGGAAGACCACGTCAGCATGCTCGCTGATTTCTGAGCGGCGCACCTCTAGCTGTACCAGGAAGCCAGCTTCGCTCATGGCAGTGCGGGCCAGTCCTGGGTCGCTAAAGTCGCGCAGGTCAACGCCACCAACTACCAGGGCGTCCAGACCCTCGGCGCTGAGCACCGAGTTAAGGATGGCCTCAGTGTCGCGGCCGGCAGCGCTGGGCAGGGCGCCCCATAGCTGCTCAACCTGGGCACGGGCGACGTCGTCGGAAACTAGGCGACCACCAGGCAGCAGGCCCGGCAGGGTACCAGCCTCGATACCACCGCGTTCACCGGCACGGCGCGGCACCCAAGCCAGGCGGGCACCGGTGCTCTTAGCCAAAGCGTCGACGGCGCTGAGCAGGCCGGGCACCTCGGCGGCGCGTTCACCCACCAGGATGGTGGCGCCCTCTGCGCTAAGGGCCTCGGTTAGCTCGGCGGGCAGGGCCTTAACAGCGGCAACCTCGCTACCGGGAGTGGCGCTGATGATGTTGGCACGTAGCTTTACCGAACCGGCGCTCTTAATCGGAGCCACGGTGTGCACCTTGAGGCCACGGTTGTTCACGGCCTTGTGTAGGCGCAGGAACAGCGAACCACACTCATCCTCGGGCTCTAGGCATCCGGGTTGCCGTTTGATGAATTACGATACGAAATACAA
>ERZ651108.252-NODE-252-length-28522-cov-5.492500_pt1 | contig 28522 bp, 26 predicted proteins | sample MGYA00512173_ERZ651108 | MGnify/ENA metagenome assembly ERZ651108 | reverse complement strand
CCATTTTTGTAACTGTAGTTCCTTTTGTTGTGACTGTTGTGGCGACCTTAATAAAGATTAAAGTCGCCACAACAAAGGTGCAGTAGTTAGCGGCTAAAGATGAAGCTAGCTAGCGCTTTGCAGCAGGCGGTTATCACGTCTGAATCCGGAGCTTCAGATGCAAGCAGATCACGAAATATTGCGTCACTCCGTGTCGTATTATCCTCGAACTCGGTAGCTGCGTTCCCTTCTTGTTTGGCACCTACACTCCATGCGATTTCCTTGAAGCGGTTAGCCAGGCGTGCCTTATCGGTGTAGTAACTGCCCAGGAAGTTAGACAGGATGTGAGTATGTTCATTCTGCTTGGGTAGTTCACGAGCAAAAACAATCGCATCGCCGTCTGAGCACATGTCTGCATAGTTGCAGGTGTTACGGATATGATCACCATCTTTGTAAAGCGTGTACCCGCTGAGCCCAGGATCACTAAGGTAGTCGTCTTTTTGGCCGACAAGACCGCGTGCTGCTCTGTCTAGATTAACCTGGCGATCTTTGTTCCAGTTCTTGAGTTTCTGTAGTTCACCCATTGCTGTGGCAAGATCGCCTGCCCATCCAGTCCAACGGTCTGGAACCACGTTGGTGTTGAGGTATCCGAGCGTGGTGACTGCCATGTGAGGCATGTCTACTTCGCCCCCAGCAACGTCGATCAGGTGCTGTTTACGATCACCGCACCAGCGTTGCCAAGCTGCAATGATCTTCTTAGCAATCGGATCATTTTCCAACATGCTGGCATCAGCGCCTCGCCAGGGTTCAGCTGCCACTGTCCATTGGGATGTGGAACCGGAACCGCCTTCTGCAAGGTATTCCTTCGACAGGTAGTTCAAGATAGCGCGCCATGTAGAAACCTCGACGGTAACGACATCTCCATGGGAGGTTGAAATATAGTCGCGTCCGACTTTATTGTCCTTGCGAAGTTCGTCGAAGCGTTTTTCTAGATGCCAGATCAGGTCAATCGGCGAGAGCTTCTCATAGTCGGTTGCAGTGTTGGGGTTAGGGTCTTCTACGGTCTGTGGGGACACGTAGGACACCGCTGGCCAGGCGTTGGAATAGGCGACTTTGTCCAGATCCCACTTGCCTCGATATCCGGAAATCTCGGTGAACTGGTCGTAAGTCCAATCCTTCGGGATTGAGAAGCCGAGGTTTCCTGAAAAACCTGTGGACATGTCAGAAACGAAAGCAGTGCCGGCGTAGCCCGCCTCGATGACCCGGGTACAGATGTTGCGGGACGCGTAGATGCCTACTCGGTACCCACCGCCGAGGCTGTCACGGACTGCTCGGAAATAGGGCATGATGTGCGTTGTGACCTGGTCGTCAGTCGCGTCAAAGTCCACAGCGAAAAAGATGAACGTGCTGGGAATCCCTAGTCGTTGCGCTGCCTCGCGGGCCTTCTTTGCGTGAGCTGCCCCGTTTTCGGGGGTGAAGTATTTCAGAAGATGGCCGTATTCCTGGAAAATCGGGAAAAACTTCAAACCTCCAGCGGTGATGCGTTCCAGCTCGCCAGGACGGATCGCTTTGAAGTAATCAGCAGGGTCTTTATCTTCCTGACCTGGTTCGGTTAGGTAGCGGCCTACGATCTTGTAACCATCAGCTTTGAGATGTCCGAGAAGGTCATCGGTGATCTCGAAGCGAGTATCACAGGCGACGCAAGGCCGGTTTGGGTCACCTTTACTGGTCAGTAGGCTCATCCACGTAGTGGGATCGATGACATCGGTGACGGGCAGGGCGTAGTCCTTCTGGAATTGTTCGATCGTGCTCTTAAAGCTCGGATCCCAGGAGGTTCGGGTGTTTTCTCCGTATCCGTTACAGATGAACGCTGCCGTGGCGAGCCATACCCAGTTAGGGTTACTCGATGCGGTTGACTGAGAAATCGTCTTGAGCTTGCTGCGCGTACCGGCCCCGAAGTTACCTGTTGCGTCGTCGGGGCTGTAGCCTTCAAACTTCTGCAGGACCTGGATCAGTGCAGTGTTCATCTCGCGCCCATAGAGCCCATCCGTTGGTACGATACCCGTGTAAGCGCGGTGATCACGGTTAATGGCTTGTTGGATGTTTCGAATCTTGGTGGTGCCGCCATAGCGGTGAAGCAGAACAAACTGCTTCATTGATAGCAGTGCTTTCATGATTTCCAGGTCAACTGTCGAGTCTCCGCCGAATCCCATGTCTTCCTTGAGTGCCTTGATTGCACCCCCAGTTCCACCGTAGAAATGGGTACTGATCTGGTTGCCAGTTGAGTACCCCTTGCACCACAAGGCCCCTTGGATGATGGCATACACGTTGTTGGTGCTCTTGTCCCCATCAGCCTGCTGGTGGATACCTTGCGGCCAACGGGCGGTGAACCTTGACTGAGTTCCTGGGCCAAAGTTGTTCGCGGTCTGGGTAATACCAAGCTCGATCTGTAGTGCGCGGATGAGTGCATTGATCGTGCCCCATCCCGTCCGGCCGTCTTCGGGGATCGGGCCTTTGAACTCCGGATGGGTTCCATAGGTTGTGTTCAGCCATTTCTGGGTAGCAAGAACCATCTGGTCTGTCATGATTTTCCTTTCAATAAGCGGGGTAATCCCGGGAATGAAAAGACTCCGCCAGGGTGACGGAGTCTGAGGGGTAATGCCGTATTGGGCTTGCAGCATTTCTTGTTACTGATCTGTATGGGTAGCAACTGCTTCGCTACCGTTGTCCGCGTGAGCGCGTTCGGTGAGTCCACTCATGGCGGTTAACGCACTCGATTCAGGTATGTTTGAAGCTTGGCAACGTAGTCTGGGTGAGGGAAGGACGAGGCTTTCTTGAGTTTTCCATCGTGCCTTCCGATAACTTTGCCGTTCCTGTCATACACGGTGAAGCTCCAGTCGACCTTGGCGTCTAGACTGCGGCGCATCGCGTCCATTGTGAGCGAGCCGATGATCCCATCAATTTCGCCAGAGTAATATCCTTCGGCTTTGAGCCAGCGCTGGATCGCCGTGCGGGTTCCGTGGCCTTCTACCCCATCAAGTAGATAGCTACTGGGGTACCAGTTGCGTCGTCTGGCCCATACTTGAAAGGCGTAGATCGTTTCGGGCCCCCACAGGCCATCGACAGTGATTGATGTGTTCGGATAGGTCATAATGTTCCTCCTTCATGATTTACCGCACGCATGTTTTGCCTGCGGAAGCGATTGTTTTCCCCAATGGCGACCACATTAGAAATGGGGCAAGCATTTGGAAGTCAAGGTCTAAGATGTTTCGCCAATAGGCCTTTGGGTCAAGCCTTGGTATGCACGTTCTCGTGATAGGTAAACACCTGAGATGCGTTTCTCCACCGGTCACCATCACGAGCGGACTGGCGTGAGTGGCAGGGTTTGCACAAGGCCCGCAGGTGGACACGTCGTGGCTGCCACCGTGTGAGAGCGGCACGACGTGGTGAACCTCCAGCGCTGGTGTGGTGTGCCCGGCTTTCAGGCAGTCTTCACACAGTGTGTGGGCGTCCAGGTAGCGAGTACGGATCTTTCTCCAGACCGTGCCGTAGCGTCGGTTGATCTCCGGGTCACGCTGGTAGCGGCGGTAGCGCTGATCTTCTACTTGGGTGTGCTGGGGGCAGAACCGCTCGGCGCTCAGCTTGGGGCAGCCGGGATACCGGCACGGAGTCTTCGGCTTGTACGGCACGGCCGCCACCTCTTCTATGCATGGTGAAGCCCCCAACACGCCGGGGCTAGTTCAGCTAGTTCAGGCGTTGGGGGCTTGTCGTAGTTTGAACCACTTACCACCGTATGAGAGGTAAAGGCCAAAATCATCTGGACTTCGCGATACCCGCTAACGCTTGGGTGCGTCCGGCCTACCCAAACAAGGCTTTCGCCAGTCGCCCTACTGCCCGAGACTTTCTGGTGTGGGCGGTGGAGCGTTCGATGTAAAAGTGATCTGCGATTGCCCGGATCCGTTCCTCCTGGGAAACCTTGTCGGCGGCGAAGAAGAACGTGTCCAGTACGAACCGGTCATCCTCGGAAAGTACTCCCCAGGCAGGCAGGAACCAGTCCATGTATTCCCTTGCCTGGGCGTATCGCTCTCGGTATGCGTCCATCCTGTCTAAGGTGGAGGCGATCCGGTCCTCGCCAGCTCTCGGGTTGGGTGCGTGCGGCATCCCGTCCAGATGCTGCGAACTCACCGTGGTGAGTTGGTCGTAGGTGTCTTTGATGGCCTGGTCGGTGGCCTCCAGGATGTGCTGCATTGAGGCGTAGTCCTCGAGTGCTGCCAGGGTGGCCTTGTAGGTGTCGAGGTACTTGCTCATCACGTGCATGGGGTTACTTCCTTTCCGGGGTCAGGGTCGCGACGACCGCGTCGATCAGGCGGGTTTGGGTGGTGTCTTTCGCCTCGAGGGCTGCGAGAACTTGCTCGTCGATGGTGTTCTTTGCGGTCAGGTGGGTGATGGTGACCGGCTGGGTCTGGGCTTGCCGGTGAAGCCTCGCGTTGGTCTGCTGGTAGAGCTCCAAGCTCCAGGTGAGGCTGAACCAGACGAGTAGGTGGCCGCCGGACTGCAGGTTCAGGCCGTGCCCAGCTGAGGCTGGGTGGATCAGTGCCAGCGGCACCTCGCCGGCATTCCACGCCTCGAAGTCATCGGTGGTCTGCAGCTGTCGGGCTTGTGGGAAGCAGGCCTGGATACGGGCGGCATCGTGTTTGTGCCAGTAGGCCACCAGCAGGCTCTGCCCGTTCGCGGCCTCAAGAAGGTCTTCCAACGCGTCGAGTTTGCGTTCATGTACCTCGATGGTCTGGCCGGTTTCGTTGTAGACGGCACCGGAGGCTAGCTGCAGGAGTTTGCCGGACAGGGCCGCGGCGTTCGCCGCATCAACGACCACGCCGTCAAGGTCGACAACCATGTCTCGCACCATGCGCTCATACACGTTGCGTTCTTTGGGGTTGAGTTCGACGGGCACGGTGGTGATGGTGAGCTCTGGCAAGTCCAGGTAGTCGGTGGTTTTCATTGACAGGGTGATGTCACCGATCGCCTCGTAGATCTCGGCCTCGGCACCGGGTCGGGGCTTGTAGGAGAACACCTGCATGCCATTACGGCGGTCTGGGGTGAACCAGCGTTCCCGGTAGCGGGTGATGTAGCGGCCAAGACGCTCACCACCATCTAGCAGCTTGAACTGGGCCCACAAATCCTCCAGGCCGTTGGCGGCTGGGGTGCCGGTCAGTCCTACGATCCGGTGAATATGGGGACGCACGGAGCTCAGGGCTTTGAAGCGGGCTGCCTTGTGGTTCTTGAAGGAGCTGAGTTCGTCTATGACGACCATGTCAAACGGCCACTGACCACCGAGGGTTTTCACCAGCCAGGGGATGTTCTCCCGGTTGATGACGGTCACCATCGCCCCCGCGGCTAAGGCGTTGAGGCGCTGCTGTCTTGTACCGACAGCGACCGCAACGGTCAGCCCATCCAGGTGATCCCACTTGAGTACTTCTGTCGGCCAGGTATCCCTCGCCACTCGCAGCGGCGCAATCACAAGAACCCTGCGGGCTTCGAAGGTGTCCAGCAGGAGGCCCCAGATGGCGGTCAGGGTAATGATCGTCTTGCCGAGCCCCATGCCGAGCAGGATCGCGGCCTCGGGGTGCTCCTCAATAAACCGCGTGGCCTGAGCTTGGTAGTTATGAGGCTGATAGCGCACGGCGCACCTCCTCAATCTGGCTCATGGAGTCGATGACCAGGCAGGTGAAGCCCTGCTCGCGCAGTTGTCTCATCCGGCGCTGCTGTAGTGGCCTGGGACGCTTGCCGGGGGCTTTGACTTCAACGAAGACAGCTCGTCCGGCTTTCAGGCACAGCCGATCTGGGACTCCGTCCACTCCGGGACTGACGAGCTTCCAGCAGATTCCTCCGTCAGCTTGGATGGCTTGGCGGAGTGCTTGTTCGATGGCTTTTTCGCTCACTGTTCGTGTCCTTCTCCTGAGGAAGGACAGTCGGGCCACCCAGTTCCCAACCTATATATAGAGAAGTAAAAAATACTTCCTATAGGGAGGGTATAGAGATGACTGTCCCGACTGTCCACGCACCCGTCACAGACCCTGGTGCTCGTCGTTGAGTTCCACCCCGATCACCATGCGTTTCCCACTGACTTTCTGGGCTCGCATACCCTCGCGTTCGAGAGCTGCATAGAAGTCACGGGTCGAACGCACATACTCGCCACTGGCCAGAGCCCACGCTCGGTAGGTTTGGTAGAACTCGCCTGAGGGGGTCATCAGTCCCTGGCCTGTGGTGCAGCATTCCTCAAGGAAGTGGGCAAACCAGTTATTCGACTCCCTGTACGCCTCAGTGGCTTCCACCACGCAGGCGGGTGGGGTGAGCTGGTAGTTCTCGGCGTGGATGAGCCGGGCTCCTTCGATGATCCAGGCCAATACGGCACCACCGGCCTGCTCAAAGAGCACATCCCCATAGTTCTTCACGTCCCGGTTGCCTTCGATTTTTGCCTCGAAGGGGACGACGATGAGCCTGCGCCAGATGCCGTGGTCCATGGCCCCGACCTTGGGCAGATGATTCGTGTACAGCACGAGACTGTGGGACGGGGTGAACGAGAACGGGTCTTTGAACTTCTTCTCCGCCGCGATCTTGTCCGTGGAGGCCAGCTGTTTCGCAGAGGCAGTGGACAGGCGTTTGCCTTCTTCAGTTTCAGCGGCGATCAGGAGCCGGCGGCCACGGGTTTCGGCCATGTCGTTTTTCGCGCTGTTCTTCTTGCCTGCGATGAGCACCTCAGCATTGATGGACGAGGCGTAAGAACCTAGCACTCTGGCGATGGTGTTCCAGAAGGTGGATTTGCCGTTGGCACCATCCCCGTAGGCGATGATGAGGGCTTCGACCATGACTTTGCCGATCGCTGCCAGCCCGCAGATCCGCTGCACGTAGCCGATGAGCTCGCGGTTGCCTTGGAATATGACCTCGAGGGCGGCAAGCCACACGTCCATGCCCTCGCTGCTGAGTGCGAGGCTGGTTTGCCGGGTGATGAGATCTCCGGGCTGATTGGGACGCAGGGATGATGCGCCTTCGCGCAGGTCTAGGGTGCCGCCCGGGGTGCACAGCAGGTAGGGATCCTGGTCCAGATCACCTGGGTCGATGAGCACCAGGGGCTGGGTTTCTTTCATGGCGGCCTGGATGCCGCGCGAGGAGCGGCATTTGTAGACGAATGCCAGCCAGGCTTCAGCGCGTTCAACCCTCTCGAAGGCGTCACGCTGGGCTGGGGTCATCGCTGCCAGTGCCTTCGCCTTGGAGGCCGACGCCAGCAGTTGCAGCGCACCAGTATCGGCGGCAACAGTTCTCGCCTTGGTGAGATTGTCGCGGGCTTGGGTGAGTTGGCGTTCGGTGAGGTCTTGGAAGAACCGGTGGGCGACCTGCTCGTTTTCCAACCACACCCCACCGTCGTAGGCGAGGTACTTGGTGGCGGGGCTGTAGCGGACCCGGTCGAGGTAGTTGATCGCCATGATGGTGGCCTGCCCAAGATCAGTAAAGTCATCGGGGCACAGCCCGGTCAGCATGGCGTAGGCATCTGGGCTGATGTAGTCCGGGTTCTCGGCGACTTTCTTACCAAACCGAAGGGCTGAACGCCAGATCGCTTCCAGCTCCGGCGTGGGTAGGGGTGGGTCACACAGCGCGGCCTTGCGGTCAAACAGGGTACGAGCCTGGTCGGTATCCCCGTAACGGATCAGTACCCGGCCGGCGAAACGGGACAGAGTGGCATTACGACTGCCCTCCCCGATAGCGAGAGTGGCAGCATCGAACGCGGCGAACGCATCTGCCTCAGCCTGGCGGGTCAGCCACTCGTCGACCAGCGTTGAACCGGTGAAGGCTTCCACCTGCGGGGCGGGGTGTCCGTAGAGGAAACGGGCCGCATCCAAGGCCCCAGCGTCGAAGAAGTCGAAGCGGTCAGCCAGGGACTTCTTCAATCCCGCGTAGGCGGCTGGGTCGGTCACCGGACTGATGGGCAGGTAGACGTGGAAGCGAGGCCGAGGTGGTGTCCCGTGCTTGGAGGTGTTGTGGTTGCGGGACGTGACCGTCATAAACTCCACGCTCGCCAGCAGGTCCGCCAAGCCCTGCGGAGTCACCCACTCATCGGGGATCTCGGAGTGGTCGTTGTCGATGTCCATGATCAGGCAGTCCGAGGTGACAAACCCGTGGGTGGAGCGCTGATTGCCCTGGTATTCGGCAGCAACATGGTCAAAGCGGGCGGCTGCCTCCATGTCGGCCGCATCGGTGATGGTGGCCTTGTTCGGGTAGTGGGTGTTCGAGGCCAGGCCGCTGGTCGTGGCAGTGAACAGGGTGAAGGTGGTCATGGCTGGATCTCCCGGAAGTCAGAATCTAGAAAACGGAGAGGGATATCGAGGTGGCGGGCCCAGCAGGCCTCAGTGCGCATGCCAGGGCTGATGCGCGGGGCGTACACCCACACCTCCTCGCACTTGGACAGCACGATGCGGCCCATGAACATGGCGAGTTCCCGCTCGGCGGACTTGGCGTCATCCAAGAACTGCGGGAACAGCAGGTGCGGCGCGATAGGAATACGGCGGCGGCTAACTGCTGCGGCGCACATACGGCGAGCCAGACGAATATTCACCTCGGTATCCCCAGCAAACGGGCTGCAGATGTAGGCCAAGGGGCGGTACCCGAACTGGGCACGCTGCTCACGCTTGAGCACCTCATACACAGTCGGATCCGCACACCCCGAATCGTTCAGACGCGGGATAGTCGAGTCGGTGGAGTTCACTCGGCCACCTCACGCTCTATCAAAGGCAGCAGACCACGCTCATGCTTGAGGGTCTCGTAGATAAAGAGTCGGCCCTTCTGGGTCCAGTACAGGTGGGTATTGGTCTTGCCGGTTTCCTCGTCGTAGACGAAGGTCTTGGACTGGGCGTAGCCGGCCTCAGCGTGGGCGGCGTAGAGGAACCAGCGGCCAGACTGCTTAAACTGCACACCCAGCTCATGGAGGAGCTTGTTGAGCTTGCGGGCCGTGAGCCCGTAGTACTTGGCGATCTCGGTGGTGGTCAGCAGGTTCTCGGATTGCAGCACCATGTCGTAGTAGGTGACCTTCGGACGTGCCTCGAGCAGCAGCTGGGCTTGCTGGAGGTTCTCTGCCGCCAGGGCTTCGTTGCGTTCCTTCTCCTCCACGTAGGACTGCAACATGGCGAGCAGAGCCTTCGGATTCGTACGGATCTTCTCGATCACCCGATCAGTGATATACAGGCCATGCTCTCGGATCGAGGGCAGAACCTCGTCCATGACCCAGGATTCGAACTGGCGCGCGGCGGGCAGCTTACTGCCGATGATCAGTCGGTAGAGGTCGCTCTCGTAGATGAACGCGAATTCCTGGGTGCCGCCAGGGGTTTCAAGGGGGTAGCGTTTCACGACCCCCTTGCAGTGGCGCTTGATGGCATCGTTTGTGTTGCTGTAGCCCAGTGCGGTGGCGGCATCCTTCGCGCAGATGTAGATGGTCTCGCCGTCGACGATGGTGCGCAGGTTGCCGAAGACCGGGTGGGTGAACAGGGTCAGATCGGTGCTCATGTCGAGCCGCCTTCCTCAGAGGCGTCCAGGCGATGCACAGTGCAGCGCACTCGTCCTCTCAGGCCCTAGGCGGCGGGCCACCTGGTTTGATAACCCCTCAGTGTGAGACTCTGTGGTGCTCATGGCGTATGGGCCTTTCTGAGCGGCCTGGGGTGGCAGCCTGGTGCTGACGTTTCGGATCCCAGAGCGTCCCGATCTCGTTACTGGCAGCGGACGCGGGAGTGTCCCTGTTCTGCTCACCCATGCGTGCTCGGGACAGGGCGAAACCGGGCATGGGGCAGACAGCGCTTGTGGGGTCTACTCGCTTGTCCGTTCGCAGGCGTGGGTGAGAGTAGGAAGGAACTGAGGTGACGTCCCCGAGGTGCAGAGCGGGAGCGGGGCGCATGACGAGCAGACAAATGCGGTAATTTCGCTAGTAACAAGACCGGTTCCGCTACCCATCCCGGTGGGAGTCCAGGGCTGGTCCTTTTCTCACCTGCAAGTGCGGTGACTGTTCAGCCCGCTGCCCTTGGAGCAGACAGACCGGATTCAGCACCGGCTGGCATGGATCTGTGCTAACATGGATGCCAATAGGACTCCCCGCACCTCTCCTTCGGATGTGTCCCAGGGGAGACGTTTTTTATCTGGGGTGATGAATGGACCTGAAGCCTTCGACAACGATTGACGAACAACTCGTTCTCATCGAGGGCAAAGGCATCCACATCAACGACATGTAGGCGGCACGAGGTTTTCTCCGTCGTACAGGTTATTACCGTCTGCGCACCTACTTCCTGCCTTTCAAAACACGCACCGGCTATCGCCCGGTATCCTTCGACCAGATCATGCGCCTATACGATTTCGACAGCCAACTGCGGGTATGGCTGTTCGACGTCATAGGCGAAATCGAAAGCGCCCTCAAGGCTGACATCGGCTCATATCTAGCCTGCGCATATGGAAGTCAGTGCTACCTGGAGGCTCCCACTTTCGATTCACGCCACAAGCACGATGCGTATCTGCGGCGCATCGACCGGGTGATTCATGACAACCGAAACGCGCCCGTCGTCAAGCACCATCTCGACAAATACGAAGGACGCTTCCCGATCTGGGTGATCATGGAGTTTTTCTCCACGGGCATGCTCTCGTTTACCTATGCCGATCTCAAACGAGGCGACCGCAAGGCGATAGCGAAGATGTACGGCACCGGTGACCAACAGCTGTTGTCTTGGTTGCGCGCGTTCACGGAGCTGCGCAACAAGTGCGCCCACTACACTCGCCTGTATTTCTGGCGTTTCACCACAATTCCCCGGCCTGATACACGCATGCGCCACCCAGCGGATCGCAGCCTGTTTTCCCAAATCTACATGCTTAAATTCCTGCACACGGATCAAGACCGGTGGCAGGAGCGCGTGGCGCACCTCGACAATATTTTCGCGCAATACGCAGACTCGATTGACCTCTCCCACATGGGATTCCCCACCAACTGGCGCGACATGCTCGAAGCCTAGCGGCATGCACAAAACTTCAGCTTCGCGTACTCATTAATCCTTCATGTAGAAGGCGCACTCGTAGCCGTCTGCATCCAGCGGTAGGCCGTCTGCCCAGGTGGGCAGCCTGGTCATGAGCGCCACGATGTCTTCGATGCTCGCACCATTGGTAGGTTCGTCGACGACGATCTCGTCGTGAATATGCATCACGATCCGGTGGCCGACCGCACCGATTTGCTGCATGGCATGGGTGAGGAGGTCGCGTGCGGTGGCTTGGACGAGGTTTTCGGTGAGTTTGCCGCCGTAGGTTTCGATCGGACCCCACTTGCGGGTGGTGCCATCCACTCCGTCAAAGAGGATGCTGGTCATGCCGAAGCGGTTCTCACCAAGCCTGGGCCGTGGGTAGCACAGCTCCCGCCCCGACGGCAAAGTGATGAACAGGCATCCGGAGCGGTAAGACAACCGGATGCGTCCTACTTGGGTGGGGGTTCGGGTTTCGGTGGTGGTGATGGCTGCTTGCTCGATGTCGTGCCAGAACTGCACGACCATCGGGTTGGCGTCCCGCCAGGCATCGACCAAGGGTTTGAGTTCTTCCTCATCGAGGCCCATGCGTAGCGCTCCCATGGCTTTAAGGGCTCCGACCGAGCCGCCGTACCCGCAGGCGAGTACTGCAATCTTCCCTTTCTGGCGCAGCTCCACGTTGGCTCCGTGTTTCTCGACTGGGACGCCGAACATCCTGCTCGCGGTCTGGCAGTAGAGGTCTTTGCCTTCCCGGAAGGCCTGCAGGGTTCCGGTTTCGCCGGCGAGCCAGGCCAGTACCCGGGCTTCGATTGCGGAGAAGTCAGCGACGATGAACCGGTGGCCTTCACTGGGGATGAAGGCGGTACGGATGAGTTGGCTCAGGGTGTCTGGTAGCGGGGTGTAGAGCAGTTCGAGGGCGTCACTGTTGCCGGCTTTGAGCAATCCCCGGGCGGTGGCGAGGTCGGGCATGTGGTTGCGCGGCAGGTTCTGCACCTGTATCAGCCTGCCTGCGAAACGGCCTGTGCGTCCTGCCCCCATGTACTGGATCAGGCCACGTGCCCGACCATCGCTGCCTGCGACGGCGAGCATGGCCTGGTACTTCTTCACCGATGACTTCGACAAGTCCTGGCGAAGCCTCAGCACCTCAGCGACCTCACCCGTAGCAGTCTCGAGCGCGGCCTCCACCTCGGTCTTGGTCAGCGACTCCAGGACGCAGTCGTGCTCAGCGAGCCAGTCTTTGAGCTGGATTGGGCTATTGGGGTTCTCCAAGCCGGTGAGCTGCTGGGCGCGTGCCAAACACGTGTCACGGTGACGGGCGTCGACCTCGACCGCGTGGGCGGCAAGCTGGGTGTCGATGCGGACCCCGGTGTCGTTGATGCGCTGGTCTAGCCAGTACGTCTCCCACTCAGCTTCCAGTATGGGGTTGCGGGAGAGCCGGGAGGCGAGTTGGACTTCGACGTCGACGTCGCTGCGGTTGTAGGAGATGTACTGCTGCCAACCCACTGGATCATCGCTGGGCAGCACCCGGCTGCCATCCTTGCCGGGGATGGAGAAGCGGCGGATGAGTTTTTGTCCGACGGGGTCTTTCTCGATGGGCAGGCGCAGTGCTTTGGCTGCCCCGTCCAGGCTCATCGGCAAGCCGAGGGAGGCTGCCCAGACCATGGTGCACCGCCACCCTCGCGGATCAAGAAACCCCTCGGCGAGCAGATCTGGGTGGTGGCAGCGCAGATAGGCCGACAAGCAGACACGCTCGAAGGCCGCATTGAACGCCGACTTCGTAACAACCGGGTCGGTGAGGGCCTGAAGGATCATGGTCGGGATGGGCTCGCCCCTGGCTAGGTCGATGACCTCGGTGGGTGCCCCGTCGATGCTGTAGCCGAGCAGGAGGATGTGGAAGCTTGGGTCTTCGGCATACCGGTACACGCCCGCGGTGGCGAGGTTGGTGGGGCTGAAGGTTTCGAGGTCCAGGGAGATGGTGTGCATGCGCTTCCTTCCTATCTATAGATGTGGTTGTGGCGGGACACCCGCGCCGAGCAATGCTCAGACCACAAGGTGTCCCGCCACGGAGTCGGAGTCGGGGTTAGGCCAGGAAGTCATCCCCGGCACTGAACGCTGCGAAATCATCAGCAGCACTCGTGCGTCCACCACCGAGGGGCTCCCCGTCACGGAGCTTTTGGACGTTGCCGAGCCCGCAGGCGATGCCACGGTTGCCGTTGGTGTTGAAGGCGTAGAAGTTCAGGGAGACGCGGGCGTAGCAGCCGGAGTACACCTCCGCTGGTGAGAGCACCGGGTTGAGGTCCTGGTCGACGACCTCGGGCGGCAGGGTGGAGTTGGCGTTGACGAAGAGGCAACCGGCATAGGCCTCGTCGTCACGCTCGGTGTCCCCGTCACGCAGCGGGAGTTTGAGGGCGGCCTTGTTCGGTCGCTTGCCACCGAACTTTCCGATGCCTGCTTCGATGGCGGCGTCGATGGCCCGCTCGATCTTGCTGATCGTCTCCCGATCAGACTTCGGGATGATCAGGCTGACGCTGTACTTGGGTTTGGAACCCTGGATGGACTGGGACTCGAAGAGATGTGCGTAGGACAGGCGGACTTCGCCGGTGACAACGCGAGTCGGATTGGTGTTCATGATTGGTTGACCTCCTTGGTCAGTTGGTGTTGTTGTTGGTGGTGAAATCGGTGGCAGCACTCACGCGTTGCAGTGCTGGTCTCTTGTCGGATTCGGGAACGAGAGTGGGCTTGCCTTCGGGCTTGATGACCAGGTCGCCGAGCGTCTCGGTGAAGACCTTGCGCCCCATGAGGCGTTCCATGGCAGTGATGCCGATCAGGCGCTTGTCCCAGATGTCGGTGTAGCCCGCAGCCTTAGCGGCCTCAGCCACGGCGGCCTCATCGGTGTATTTGCGGATGGAGCGGCCGGCGACCACCTTGAACCCGGGGATCTGGGTGCCAGCTTGGGCCTGAGCTAAGGCCCATGCTTTGACGTCGGATGCCCAGGCTTTGAGTTCCTGGATCTTCGCCAGTACATCCGCAACCTCGGCAATGCTGAGCTCTGCGGGTGGTGCGAACTCGTGCCGAACCAACGCGAGATTCAACTCGGCCCTAGCGCGGCAGGTGGGTGCGATACGGCAGAACTGACACCACGGACCAGCCTGGTAGTCACCTTCGCCCCGTGCAGCCAGCTCCGCGATGGGCTTAACCGTGTTCTCGCCCCACGCGATGAGCTCATTGACGGGGATGCTCCAGGTTTCGACGTTGGCGCGACGCGGCTGGAAGATCGACAGGCTCACCTCACGGATGTCGTAGAGGGCGTCGAAAGCTGCCAGGGCTCCGAGCCCATAGAGCATGAGCTGCGGATTCTCCACAGGGGAAACCTCAAGACCCTGGCCGTATTTCAAATCGACGATCTGGAGGGTGGGTTCAGCGACGATGACGCAGTCCCCGGTACCGAAGCCGCCCGAGGCGAGGTGCGAGTAGTCCAGGCGCTGCTCGACATACACCTGCGGATCACTGCAGTGCTCCCGAGCAGACTCGAGGTGTTCAGCCACGAAGGCGACGTAGTCGTCGGTGTGGGTCTCCATCTCCTCATCGATCCACTCAGAGGTGGGGCGCTTAGCACGGCGCTTCAAAAACCGCAGCAGCTTGTACTCAGCCAGCGCATGCGCGGCCGTACCCTGCAAGGCAGCGTCCGACGGCGCATCTGCCACGCCATCGACGGCGAGAGCCGACGGCGGGCAGTTCAACCAGCGGTGCGCTGACGAGGCTGACAGGAGTGCGTGGCCATCAGGCATGAGCGATCTCCTCAGCCCCAGCCATGATCTGGCCGAACTTGGACGGGTCCACCTCTGAGAGAGCCTTCGCACCCGCATCCAGGATCAGCTGGCGCACCTGGGCGGTGTAGCCCTGCTGGGACAGCTCCGCCAGGAAAGCACGCACCTCTTCGAGCGTGTACTCACGCGCAGGGGCAGCCGAGACAGCCTGCTCAGCCTCGAGTCGTTCCTCAAGTTCGGCCTGGAAAGCGGGCTCCTCCAGACGCGCGGCGGCAACCGGACGGGCACCCGCCAACGCGTACTCGTCCTCAATCTGCTCCCAGCCGTCGGCTTCGAGCGCCTGGGCAATCTGGGAAAGGCCCTCCATAGCGCGGTTGATGCCCGCGATCAGGGCGTTGCGGTGCTGCGGGTTCACGCGGCCTCACCACCTGTGCGCTGGAGCTTGCTGCCTGCCGGGTGATGCTTGACCGCGTCAGCCAGGGCCATCAGCTCCTCATCCGAACATTCCGCCCCACAGCACGAGGCCTCATCGACCCTGCGCAGCGTCACGTCCCGCACTTCCCTGCCGGGGACCAGCACGGTCACGTCCCGCATGGGGCCGAACAACCAGGTCAGCAGGCGCTCTCGCAAACCCACCCGGCCCATGTTGATGGCATTGCCCGGGTCAGGTTCTCGCGACAGACTCACTGTCACCGTCTTGTGTGTCATCAGCTTCCTCCTTAGGAAAAGTCAGCGGAAGGAAGATGGTGCCCGGATTGGCTTGATGCTCCTTCCACCCTCAAGGCGGCAACGAGCCCTAGTTGATAACCCCAGGGTCGGAAAGCAGTATGCGGAGTTTTTTCTCGGCGCGGTCCTGGATCTTTTTCACCATCGGCTGGGACACGCCCAAAACGGCTGCAATGTCCCGCTGAGAGAGGCCGTAGATACGGGAAGCGACTACTACCCGCCGCTCCCGTTCAGACAATGCGGCCAGTGCTTGGCGCACGACCAAGCTGGTCGACCACGAGTTGGTGACATCGTCTGGCCTGGTGGAGGTGTAGATGCCGTCGCGGTACCCGGATGCGGTGCACAGGCCCACCTGGCCGGACTCGATGTCCTCATCACTGGGGTCACTGTCATCGACCGAGAGGAAACCGGTGTGGGTGCGCCAGCGCCGCGACGTGCTACGCTCCGAGGCATTGAGTTCTTCAAGGATTTCACTCAAGGACCGCCGCTCAACCGTGCCGGGATCCTCGGCCTGCGCCAGGCGGTTCTGGTAGTCGCCCTCGATCCATTTCTCGGCCTCGGCCGGGCTGATACGGAAGCTGGTATCGCGGGTTGCTCGCCGCGCGTCAGCAGTGACCGTGACCTCGAACGCGAGCTTGACGGTGATGTAGTTGTGTGGGGTGGAGGCGTTGCCTGCCATGTTTGGCTCCTGTCGCTTGCTGCGACGGAGGTCCGGCCCCACCTGGACGTTGGTGGAGTGCGAAGATCAACCCGGGGACGAAAACAGGGCAGGCCAACCACCCAGGCATGGGTGCCTGAGCGACTGACCTGCCCTGGACGTCCAGAAGGGCGGATCTCCGCACGGTTTGTATGGATGTATGGATGTGGGCAGCTGTCCCACTAGTTGTTGAAAGCCCCGATAGGAGGCGAAGGGGGGTGCCCGGCCGGTACCAGGCCAGACACCCCCAACCGGTTACTTCTTGCCGCCCTTGGGCTTGGGAGCCCGCTGGGACAGAGCAGAAGCAGCGGCGGTCTTAGCTACCTTGGAATACCGCTGGTCACGCATGACCTTCGATGCGGCAGAAGCAGCAGCCTTGCTGGTTCGACGTTGACTCGTCATCTCGGTTCACCTCCTCCCAGTCAGCTCGATTCGTCCTTTTTGCCGAGTTTTTCTCCCGGTCCGCCTACACCGGCTGGTAACATGGACCACAGTGGTCAATGCGCCCACGCCGGTGGATGGCTTGTTTTCAACACTAAGAAAGCCCCCTGTTTTGACAGGAGGCGAAAGAAGGCGAAAGGAGGCAAGATGGCTCGCCTTCCTCAGCCAGAGTTTGCTCTAGGTCTGCTATTGCGGACTATCCGGCCGTCCTTATCTCTCGACGTCAAAGGCGACCGTGGATTCGTTCTTGACTTCTTTGACCGGGCTTGCGACGAAAAGCTCCTCCCAGGTCGGCTACCTGAAAGCGAGTGCAGCAAGAACACCATCCCTGCTGGATGGCTGAGAGGCATCGACCGACGAGACCTCAACAAGATCTGGAATGGAAAACGGCCTCTACCGGAGGACACCGCAAGACGCATCTTGCCCGCCATCGGCGAGCAGAGAATCATCGCACTGTGGAGAGATACCTCTACCGACGATGCAATCAGGGATCTTGCACTCAAGCTTCGTAAGGACGGCCTACAGATCAACAAACCGATTGATGTTCCGAAGGCCGTGTATGTGCTCATCAAAGAAGTCGTCAAATCAAACGCTGAGGGAAATGACCTCCTGCGGGACCAAGGCGGCGACGAGAAAATCGTCATCCCCGGCGTACAGACCTACCCGTTATCTACCGGCCGTATTTCCGGCAATTCGCTCCAGATCGGGACTTCGAGCATCGCAATTTCTCCAGCTTCGCCCGCCCCTGAGGAGTTAGCGCCTGAAGAGGTCTACGTGCAACGCGCGCTTGAAGCGATCGCCGAAAAACTTGGGAAGGAGCCCGTCTCCTTCGAGCAGCTAAAGAGTCTTCCGGGCAAATACGCGAAGTTTTTGGTCCGTCAGCGCACCCATTACTGGTCCGCTGTCGGACGTCACCGTAACCTGCAGGAAATTCGCCCAGATGATGGGGATGAACAGTTTGAACGGATCAAGGACGATCTTGACGACTTCCTCGAAACCACGTGGATGTCCGATGCTTTCCCTGACGGCTACGAGCGGATGCTGAAGACGCTTGGGCAGGCTAGCCATTACCAGGTAGGGGGATCTGTTCTAACGAGCATCCGTGACCTGTTTGCTGCGAGCCACAAGCAAGGTATGACGCACATGCTGGTCAACGAGGACCGAATCGAGTGGTCATCATGAGCAGCACAATCTTCAACTCTCAGTTCGAAAACTGTATGCGCTTACTTGTCGCCCTAGACAAGCTTGAAACCGCGGTGACAGCGACCGAGCTTGCTGACGCCGATTTTGCAGCAACCTACGCCAGACACTTCGGTCTCGGCAGAACCGACCTGCACGGATCCACAGCCTTCGTTAATGCGATTTACACGCAGCGCCGAAGCAAAGCTCACGAGGCAATCCAGGCGCTCGTGGCACACGGTTACGCCTATGCAGACCACGCTGGTGACGTGCCCCGCTTCCTGATCTCCGAGTCTGGCGCTTACCTAGTGAGTCACGTGTCTTCTAGCTACGCCCAGCACTACCAACGCTATGTCGCAGCAGCATTGGCGGCCCTACGCAACGACACGCTGCACCTGATCGGTGTGAAGGAGGAAGCATGAGCGGATTTTGGATTAGCGAGATTCGCGCATACCCAAACCACGGTGCCCCCTCCACGATCACGCTCACACAGGGCCTGAACGTCATTGCCGGACCATCAAACACTGGGAAAACCCGCGTCGCCCGCACTATCGACTTCGTCATGGGCGGGGACCTCGTCCCTTTCACCGATGACTCGGACTACTGCACCGCAGAAATCGACCTCGTCACCACCGAGGGAGAAATCATCACCCTGCGACGCAGAATCGGAGGAGACTACGTTGTCAGTCCACAGCCTGGCACTGAAGGCAAGGTCTACAGCGTGAAGCGAGACGACAAGGATACTGAGACAGATCTGAATTCGTTCCTAGTGTCACTACTCGGTTTAAAGCCCAGCCGCAAGGTCATCAAGAATTCCAGCTGGGAGAGCCAGACACTGACATGGCGCAGCCTTTACCACCTGCTGTACGTGCCTGAGAGCTACATCGATCGGCTCGACTCGACAATCTTGCGCAGGGGCGGAGCCAACGACTACGTCACTCGTACTGCGGAACTGTCGACTCTGCTCGTGCTTGCGCAAGACGAAAACTTCGATGACATCGAGCCTCAAGAATCCGACAAAGATCGCCGTATCCGCCAGCGATCAGTCAAACAGTTCATCACCAAGCAAGTTGAGGCAGCTCGCAAGAAGGAGACGGACCTCAAGAAAGTAGAGGAACAGTACCGGGGCCGCGATATCGAAGCGGAACTCGCTACCCTCAACGCCGAGTTCGACCAGCTCCGTCGAGACCAGATCGAGCTCAACGCCACCGGGCGAACAATCACCACCAAGATCAAAGAAATCGATGAGAACGTCGCAGCCTTCGCCGTAGACAAATACCAGCGACAAGAACTCATCAGCCACCTCGAAGCTGACCTCCAACGGCTTGAGTTCCTCGCCGAGGCAAGCGTCGATCCCGACACGTTGAACATCAACATGTGCGGCTACTGCAAGCAACCAGTAGACGCGAGCATGAACCATCCCAGTCAGGAACAAATCGACGTCCAGCGCACCCGCCTAGAAGAGCAACTCGCGGGTGCACGCTCCAACCTGTCTGAACTGGACCGCACGATGTTGGAACTCACCCAACAACGCGCTGACCTGGTGCTCAAGCATGCCGAGCTTCAAGACAGAATCGCTCACACGATCACGCCCCGCCAAGAACAGCTGACGCGTGAGGTTCGCACGCTCAAGGAGGTAGCGGGTATACAAGCGCGCCTCGATGAGATCCAGGAAACCATCGCGGCGCTGACGGATCTGGGACCGCAAGCGGCTAAGAAGCGGGAACCATACAAGCCTGTGGAGTTTTTCAACGCGGACTTCATCTACTCAATGAACACCACGATTCGTCGGATCCTCCATGAAATCGGCTTTCCCTCTGCTGACGCGGCGGTATTCGACGAGGCCACCCTCGACGTGACGATTGACGGGTACCGGAAGGACACCAAGGAGGGTAAAGGCTTCGCTGCCTTGCTCAACACCGTGGTGATGGTCGCCTTCCATGAGTACCTTGATCAACGCTCGCCCCACGCGCCGCACTTCCTCATCATTGATTCTCCGCTGAAAAACTTTGACGACAGTCAGCTCACTGCGCCGGATTCCATACGACAGAAGCTGCTCGGCTACATCGCCCGCACGACCACCAACCGTCAGGTAATCCTGTGTGAGAACCTCAATCTTCTCAGTGGGGTGGACCTCGACGCACTTCCCAACACGACAACCATCCGATTCAGCAAAAACCCGTACCAGGGCCGCTACGGCTACCTCGACGGGGTCTACGAGCCGGGAGAACACCCACATGAGTAGCCAATCCACCAAGCTCAAGTTCAGCTACAAACCCCTGTGGAAAACACTGATCGACAAAGGAATGCGCAAACAGGACCTCCGGGACAAGGCAAAAATCTCGGCGTCCACGGTCGCCAAGCTCGGCCAGGACGAGAACGTCACAACCGCAGTACTCGTGCGCATATGCGAAGCACTCGACTGCCAGCTGCCGGAGATCGTCGAACTCGTTCCACTTCGTGATGCACCCCATCAAGACGACTAAAAGGTTTGGATAACGCAATATGGCTACCAAAAACAACAACGACATGACTCTCGAACGGACCCTGTGGGAAACCGCTGAGTCAATGCGCGCCAAGGGAAACCAAGAGGCTTCCGAGTACAAGCATGTGGTGCTCAGGCTCGTGTTCCTCAAATACGTGTCTGACAAGTTCTCCGAGCGCCGCCAAGAACTCACCTGGGAGCTCATGGGCGACGGTATCGAAGACGACCAAATCCCGTCATTCCTTGAAGACCGGGACGAGATGCTCGGCGAGTTCATCGACCTCATCGGCTCGATCGGTTTCGGTGCAGACGCTGATCACGGAGCCGACGACATTCTCGCCGTGTCTACGAGTACTTCCTCGGCATGTTCGCCGGCTCAGAGAAAGGCAAGGATGGTGGCGAGTTCTACGCGCCGCGCAGCGTGGTGTACCCGCCGGACAAACGTGAGCAAGCCGTGCAGCTCGTCATCGAACAAGCCGAACATCTAGCTTCTGAGGACCGCGACTAAGTGTGAGCGTGTCCCTTCCGTATTTGTGGTGGGGAAGGAGATTGATTGTATGAATAAAGAACAAGCAAAGGAACTATTGTCATTTCATTCAACGAGAAATGGAATGGCTGAATTTCCATCCAACAGCAAATAGCGCAGCTTGGGCATGGCGGCAAAAACAGAGAAACAAGCGTCAGTGAGCGCACCGCATAGCACACCGAAGTTAGCCATGCTTTTGTGCCCGGCAAAGGGCGCAAGCAGTTCATTGGTTACCGGGTAGCCTTTCACCTGGAAGCCCGCCAGAGCAACCGGCCAGCTGCTCTATGATCTCTGCGGTCAGTTCCGGGACTGCAAATTCCTTTTCTCCATCTAAGTACAGGACTCCGTTTTCCCAAGCTACGGTTCGCGCTCGTTTTGGCCATTCCATACCTTGCCTGCTTACCCTCATACCCATTTAGACTTCACCCATAGCAACCGTTCCACCCTGAACCTTGCCAACCTGACGGAGCTGTTCCAACAGTGTAAGTATGACCCTCCAGGCTCCCCGGGACACCTCAAACCAGTCGCCACTTTCGAGATATCTGTTAACTCTGGCTCAGTACTTTTTGACGCGGGGCTGAACCTTTTGACGGTTACTGCCTAAACCGGCTAATCCACCCACTGAGAGAACGCTCCGAAGGCCCTGATCCGCCCCGGCTGGGAGCCGCTCGACAGTCCAGTACGCCCGACCCCAACACCCAACAAACCGCCCCAGAACAGCGAAAACGCCACCCCCGAACACTTCCCGGCAAACCCGGAAATCTTTGTATCCAGAGTGACGTTCTATTGGAGCCGCCTGCGGGAATCGAACCCGCGACCTATTCATTACGAGTGAATCGCTCTGCCGACTGAGCTAAGGCGGCATCTCACAGCTTCGGCTAATGGCGCCGTGAGTAGCCTGAGCTAGCGTACCGACACAAGTGCCCTATGCGCAACTACGCCACAAGCACCTGTACAAATGTAATGAATTGTATAGAGTGCCTTCTCCACTGCCACCGCTGGCAGCCACTAAAATTTAACTAGGTATTGACAATGCCTTTTGCGTCCAGCGTAGAGCCATGCACCCTAGCTAGCGTAGAGCCATGTACTTTACGGGCGCGGTTGCTGGTGAGGCTGTAGATGCAATCCGTCCCGATAAGAGATGAGTACTTATGGCTGAGTCCCAATCAAATTATGTTGAGCCAAGTCCTAAGCCAAACGCTGCGTTAGCAGATAAGGGCGACGGCGGCTACGACAAGGCCCTACATAACCGCCACATGCAGATGATCGCTATCGGCGGTTCTATCGGTACCGGCCTGTTCCTGGGGGCCGGTGGCCGCCTGGCGCAAGGTGGTCCGGGCCTAGCAATCGCCTATGCGGTGTGTGGTTTCTTCGCTTTCATCATGGTGCGCGCCCTGGGTGAGCTGGCTATTTACCGCCCCTCCTCGGGTGCTTTCGTGTCTTACGCCCGTGAGTTCATGGGGGAGAAGGGTGCCTACGCTACCGGCTGGCTGTTCTTCCTGGACTGGGCGGTGACGGCGATGGCGGACATCACCGCCGTGGCCCTGTATATGCACTATTGGCCCACTTTTAGGGGTATCCCGCAGTGGCTGTTGGCCCTGGTGGCGCTGGCTATCGTGTTTGCTTTGAACATTATGTCCGTCAAGTTCTTTGGCGAGATGGAGTTCTGGTTTGCACTGATCAAGGTGGTCACCATTTTGAGCTTCATGGCCCTGGCTATCTGGGCGATCGTCACTGAGCGAGTGATGAGCGTGCCAGTGAATGTGGGCAATATGGATTCGGTGCAGCTAGCTGACCGCACCTCACGTATCGAGCTGTACTCTCACGTGGCTAACGGGCACTTTGAGGTCACCAGTGGTTTCCACAACTGGACCAGCTTTGGCGGCTTCCTGCCCATGGGTTCGTTTGCGATCGTCACCTTGTCTATGGGTGTTATTTTCGCTTTCGGTGGCACTGAGATGATTGGTGTGGCCGCAGGTGAAGCCAAGAATGCCCGCGAGATTCTGCCTAAGGCAGTTAACTCCATGATTGGACGTATTGCCTTCTTCTATGTGGGCGCGGTGGTTTTGATGACGCTGGTGCTGCCCTGGACTGCCTACGACAAGAACCAGAGTCCTTTCGTCACCTTCTTCACGGCCCTGGGTGTGCCTCACGCTGGCGACATTGTGCAGATCGTGGTGCTCACGGCGGCCCTGTCCTCGCTAAATGCGGGCCTGTACGCCACCGGCCGCACCCTGCGTTCTATGGCCCTGGCCGGTGAGGCCCCCGCCGTGGCCGCTAAGCTCAACCGTCACCAGGTGCCTGCTGGTGGTATCGCTATCACTGCTGGTTTGGGCATTGTGGGCGTGATTATTAACGCTGTGGTGCCCGCCAGCGCCTTCAACATCATTATGGATGTGGCGGCTGTGGGTATTGCCGGCACTTGGATCAGTGTGCTGATTTCGCACTGGATCTTCGTTAACCGCGCTAAGCAGGGTTTGGTGGAGCGTCCCAGCTACCGCCTGCGCTTTGCTCCCTGGTCTAACCTGATCGGCATTATTTTCTTCGCTATCGTCATTTTGGCTATGGGTATGAGCGACGACGGCCTGATCACCCTGGGTATTGCCTTGGGTTGTGTGCTGGCCATGGTGATTGGCTGGTATGCGGTGCGTGACCGTATCGACGCAGACCTGATGGACAACATGCTGGTGGAAGACATTGAAGACCCTCTGGGTGCTTCCGCTGAGGCCGCCGTCGAGGTTGCCTTACAGCAGGCCGAAGAGGAACGCGCCTAGTCTGCGCACTGCCCCGCACTAGCCGGGCCCCGAGTCTCCTGTAGGGCGCTGCCCGTCGGTCAGGTTTTGGGGCCCGGCGCGCGCCGGCTAGAGCGTGGGCCTGCTTTGGCCTGCACCAACCCTAACGTTTGTCCGCATAGCTTGGGCTGTGCGGGCAAACGTGCATTAACCTAGATAAAACAGCCTTTTTGCAGGGGGTCTCATGACAATCCAGGTAATTTATTCAGGCGGCACAATTGGCATGGTGGACTCGCCTCACGGCCTGGTTCCCGGTGCGGATCTGGCCGGTTGGCTTGAGCGGGTGCTGGCGGGAACGGCCCTGGCTGGTCAGGTGTGTCTGCACGAGTTGGCACCCCTGATTGATTCCTCTAACGCCACCCCCGCCGACTGGCAGGCCATTGTTGATTGCGTGCGCACCCCCGCCGACGACGCCGCTGGTTTCGTGATCTTGCACGGCACGGACACTATGACTTACACCTCCTCCGCCTTGTCCTATGCGCTAGCGGACTTGCAGGTGCCGGTGGTGGTTACCGGGGCGCAGCTGCCGCTGGGGGCTTTGGGTTCCGACGCCGCCGGTAACGTCCTGGGTGCCCTTACGGCCGCCGCTAACCCCGCTAATAAGGGTGTGAGTCTGTTCTTTGGGCAGCATTTGCTGCGTGGTAACCGGGCCACTAAAGCCTCTTCTTGGAGCTATGAGGGCTTTGCTTCGCCATCGGCAGCGCCCCTGGCCCGTATCGGGGCGCCCTGGCATTGGGACGACGCCGCCCTAGCCGCCCATGCTTTCCGAGCCCCGCAGCCGCTAGCTACCCCAAAACCCTATACGCGCCAGGATGTGATGGTGGCTTCACTGGTGCCCGGAATTACCGCCGAGCGCCTGGAAGCAATGCTCACCCCAGCCCCTAAAGCCGTGATTTTGCGGGCTTTCGGGGTTGGTAATGGCCCCAGCGCCGAGCCGGGCTTTACTGAGCTGATTGCGCGAGTAGTTAAAAGCGGCACAGTGGTTGTGGTGTCTTCCCAATGCCACCAGGCCACGGTGCTACTGGGAGCCTACGAAACCGGCGACGTGCTAGCCCAGGCGGGCGCCGTCGGCACTGGGGACATGACCCTAGAGGCCGCCTACGCCAAACTCGTTTACGGACTCAGCCAGGGCCTAACCGGAGCGCGCCTGGCCGAGTTCTTCACCCGCAACCTAGCCGGCGAACTCGACGCTTAAGCCGTAACGCCCCGCGCCCGCGCATCTGGGTCTGGCCAGGCAGGCCAAGCCGCTTAGGGCCGCCGTAACGCCCCGCGCCCGCGCAACTGGGTGCCCGCGCGCCAAGCCGAGCCCGGCCCGCCTGCCCCGGGTTCGACTGCCAGCGCCCAGCCGGCCTGGCCGCCAACGCCCCGGACAACCCGGCGCGGACGTGCGCCCGGCGGAGCCAAAAATCTGGCCAAGATCACGTTGGCCCAAGGTATAAGCACTTATATAAAACGGGTGGCTCCCCGCATTTGGGAAGCCACCCGTTGCTGTTAGCTACCGGCGTTTTACTTAACGGTGGTGTCGGTGTTGCCGCAGGTTTTGTTATCGGCAGGCAGCGTGCCCGACAACAGGTAGTTATCCACGGCCTTGGTGATGCAGCTGTCCGCGCGGCCATAGGCGGTGTGCCCCCAGCCCTTCCAGGTCAGCAGCCTGGAGTTGGAAAGCTGCTTGTTCAGGGACTGCGCCCACGCATAGGGGGTGGCCGGGTCGCCGGTGGTGCCCACAACCAGGATTGGCGCACTGCCCTTAGCGGTTAGCGCCGTACGCTCGTGGGTAGCTTTGTGGCCCCACAGCTGACACATCTCATCAGAGCCAGCCATAGAAGCGCCGAAAGTAGGCGAGGCCTGGGTTAGCTCTTTAGCCTGATTGGCCCAGGTGGTCTTGTCGCCCTGCACCGGGTAATCCAGGCAGTTAATGGCTATGATGGCAACCGCAGAGTTATCCGTGTAGTGGCCTTTGTCGTCGCGCGAAGCCAGCAGGTCAGCGATACGCAGCAGCATAGAGCCATCGTGCTTCTTCATACCCTGCGACAGGGCCATAGTGAGCGTGTCCCAAATACTGTCCGCATATAGCGGGCCAATGACGGCGGAAACAGCCAGACTGTAGGTCAGTGGCCGCTCTGGGTCAGAGGTCTTTAGCGGCGACTTACGCAGCCCTTCCAGGAAGGTACGCACCTGCTTTACGCCGTCGTCAACCGAGCCAGTAAGCGGGCAGCTAGAGCGCTTAAGGCAGTAAGCCACATATCCGCGCAAAGAGTTCTCAAAGCCCTTCGCCTGCCCCAAAGAAACCTGGTGGGCACTCAAGGTGGGGTCGACGGCGCCGTCAAGCACCATGCGGCCCACATTGCTGGGGAACAGATCCGCGTAGGTGGCACCCAGGTAGGTGCCGTAGGAGTAGCCCAGGTAGTTGAGCTTGCTGTCGCCGCTTAGCTGACGCAGGATGTCTAGGTCTTTAGCAGCTGAAGGGGTGTCAATGTGGTCCAGCAGCGCTACCGGGTTGGTTTTCTTAGAGCACTTCTCACTGATGCCCTTGGCGAGGCTAGCGCCCTCGTTGCTGGCGCGCATGGCGTCAGTTTCGCTGTCGGTTAGGCAGTCGACGGCGGTTGACCGGCTTACGCCGCGCGGGTCAAAGCCCACGACGTCATAGCTGCGCAGTAGGTCAGAGGAGAACATGCGGCTCACCGAGTTCACCAGGTCCACGCCGCTGCCGCCAGGGCCGCCGGGGTTGATGAACAAGGTGCCTTTCTTGGTGCCGTCAGCTTCGCGCTTCTTCAAAGCCAAGGAAATGCTCTCGCCCTGCGGATTGGCGTAATCCAGCGGGACTTTAACGGTGGCGCACTTAAACTCGCCGCATTTAGTCCAGTCAACTTTCTGACTGTAATAGCTGGCCAGGCCGGCAGAATACTGCGTGCTGGCTTGGGTGGGGGTGAGTGTGGCCTCGGAATCTGACAGTTTCAACGGACTCGGACTACACGCACTTAGGGCTAAGGTGGCGCAAGCGACTGCGCTGGCCAATAGGCGGGGTAGTTTCTTCACGATCCCAGCCTATCGGGGGCCACTAATTTTTTAGTGGGGCTTGAGTAGGTATTTGGCTTAAGGCAGGCCCGGGCATCGTTGCTGGGTGCGACGGCGGGGCTGGCTGGGGCTCTAGCGGCCGACGGCGCTGCCAGGGCTGCTTACTGGTTTGCTGGGGCTCTAGCGGCCGGGATGCTGAGGGCTGCCGCCGAGCAGAGCCAGGCGCCGTCGCAGGGGCCCTAAAAGCGGCGTCGACGGCGAAACTAGAGCGAAACTACCTGTCCCTGCGCCGTCGTTAGCTGAAAGAAACCTGAGCGCCCAGGAGGCCTAATTTAAGGCTTTAGCGGGCTGTTTGTGGGCCTAGCTGAGAGAAAGCTGTGCGCTCGCGGCTGGCTTAAACCCGCCCAAGCGGGCCGTCGGGGCGGGATGTTTGGCCCAAACTGACCACCCCGGACCCAATCTTTATAGATTTGTAACCAGAAAATGCGGGTTTTTCTGTCTTAAATAGCAATAAGCTCCAGGTTTTTTCAGGTTCACCCGGTACCCTGAGGCCATGCAGCAAACCAATCACCTAGCCACAGTGGCGTGCGTGTGTACTTTTGGTGCCGAACTGGAAGATTCCTGGGAATTTGTTCGGTGCGCGGAGGTGTTTGCTGGCTGAAATAGACTGAAAAAAGCAAAGAAGAGGGGCGGCCCCTTAAGCTAGATGGGACCGCCCCGGAGCGATCGGATATTCAGCTGAGCTCCCTTAAACCCAGACCTGAAGAAACGGTACAGACCGGTCAACAAGCTCCCCAACTCTCGCGGGTTACCGTCCCGAACGCAACAGAAATATAACAACGGGAACCGACTAGCTTCCTTAAAGAAACCTTAAAATAACCTGGAAGCGATGACGAAAGGCTGAAAAATGACTAATTTGGTCAAAAAGGTGATGTGTGTCGGAGCAGCAGGTATGCTGGCCCTGGGTCTTGTCGCTTGCTCGGACTCAGAGAAGAAGCCCAGTTCTGGTGGTACCCATGTAGCCGCAACCGCACTACCTAGCACGGCTAAATCTGCTCTTAATAAGGGTCTTGGTGGCTCTAAGGGCTCTACCTCTGCTACTGCTACTCCGGGCGCAGCTCCCACGGTTACGGCTCCTGGCAATGGCGACGCCGACTCCAGGGAAGGTGTGAAGGAAGACCTGGGCAATCAGCAGTCTGCCTCAATCGGTGAGGGCGTCATGACCGTTAAGTCCATTAAGGATGAGCAGGTCACCTTTAAGCTCACTGGCTGTGACCAGCAGGAAGTCACTATTAAGGTAGGCGAAACCCAACTGGTATGCGGTAAGAACCTAACCGTTAATGGTGTGCTGGACACTAGCGTTTCCTACACCGTAGAGACCCCTACCAGCACTAATAAGTAAGCGCCTGGGTAGTTGCTGAAATAGCGGGACCCCACCCGCATTTACTGTGAGCTAGTGCATCTAGAATTAATTTGACGCGGGTGGGGCGTGGTGGTTTATAGTTTTCTGGCACCGGTTGAGGCGGTTGAAATTCTTCCCTCCTGGAACGGTGTGAGAGAGGCGCGGATCACTGATCCGGGACTTGCGAGATAAAAACTTTCAAGGTAAGCTTCTCTGGTGCTTTGAGGAAAGCTTGCGAGCTGGTTTGGTTTGTGGGTTTTTCTTGTGGGTGTGTTGTTTGAGAACTCGATAGTGTGTCAAGTTTTTTATGTCTTGAATTCTTCTCCAACGAATGTGTTGTTTGTTGGGGGGTTTTTCTTGTTGATTTCTTTGTCAACTTATTTATTTTTTGAGCTAGTTGTTTTCTGGTTCTTCATGTTTTTTTGGAGAGTTTGATCCTGGCTCAGGACGAACGCTGGCGGCGTGCTTAACACATGC
>ERZ651108.250-NODE-250-length-28624-cov-7.002625_pt1 | contig 28624 bp, 38 predicted proteins | sample MGYA00512173_ERZ651108 | MGnify/ENA metagenome assembly ERZ651108 | reverse complement strand
TCCAAAGTGGTGGTCTATCTTGTTCCAATAAAGCCCCTACAGACCACAACAAGGAGTCTTCCGGTAACGATTGATAAATATCTACATATTCAGTCATACCTGTATAAGCTTCCACGCAGTCATTGCGCACTGCTAAAAATGCTGTATAGAGCTTACCAGCATCTTCTACGATGATTTCTAGAACGATAACATATCCCTTTTGAACCATATATTGACGTAATTCTTTTTGTCCATTCTGCGGTTGGAGTACATAGAACTCTAATTGTTCCGGGCCTGCATCTACAATATCCCGCATTAAAAAGCCACCCATACCACAACAAATGGCGCCGTTCAACTCGCCCTTTCCTGTCACTTTAAGACCATCACCTAAACGACAATCTACTTTATCGGCTAGTCCACAAGACTCAACATATGATCTTGCAGACTCTAACGGACCTTTATGTACATCACCGGCAATGACATATTCAGCGCGTTGACGGTTGATGAGCTCTACCGCTAAATATCCATGATCGGTGCCAATATCTGCAATGGCGTGGGCCTTAGGTACGATTGAGAATACCGCTTCTAGGCGGTCCATCATAGGTCTAGGTTCCATAACTTCCTCTACTATCACTAATTATTTATTCTTAATTACTAATTCTTGATTATTTTCTTACTTATTTATTCTCGTTTATATATCTATAGACGCAATACTATTCTGAAATAATCTCTATTATGTTGCCTCAAAATGAGTTACATATAAAAATAACCGCCCTTGAAATCTCAAGGACGGTAGATATCAGCATAATGGTGGGCAATACCTACAATAAAGCGAACCACTTTTATATTAACGCTACCGCCTACCCTATTACTTTAATAGTGCCTTTTGGCGTTTAAACTATATAATGTATTATATAAGATATATTAGTTATAATACAATGTATTCAGCATAAAGAAAAGCTCTATAAACGAAAAATAAGGCCTATCGTGCTAGTATCTACTAATCACGATAGGCCTATTTTATTTACCAATCATCAATAACACAGAGCTATGTGTCCACCCTCACATAGTAGGGAGATAATCGGATCACCTCGATTTCATCGAATAGCGCCAGCTGCGCCAATTAGAAAACCAATCACACCACCAGCGGCCCATGTATCACGTTGACGCCGCAAGCGTTGCTCTGTTCGTCTATTGTTCTTGATTTCGTTCCTCAATTCGTCTAATGAGCTCGAGGCTTGATTTAATCTCTCTTCTTGCTCTGTTATTTTGTTCGAGGCTTTCGCTAATTCTTGCCCCTGTTTCTCGTTGATTGCTTTCAATTCGCTCAATACTTGCGTTCTCTCGCTGTTGATAACCCTCAATTCTTTTAATTCTGTCGCCTGCGTCATTGTTAAGCTGTCGGCTTGTTTCAATGAGTTTGTTGAGTTCTCGATTGAGGCGTCGGCTGTCATCAAGTGCCCTTTGAGTCTGTTCCAATCGCTCAATGGCACGGTGATAGTTGGCTCTGGCTGTGAAATATCCACTTGCGAGGCTGCTAATGAGATAGATGATACACAAACAAATAGCGCCAATAATACAGCGCTTAATAGTAATCTTATATTTAAGCGTTTCGAGGTATGTTTTAATTTTTTCATACATGATAACCCCCTATTTAGTCCATATCACTCCAGCGAGCCTCATAACCTCGCACATCAACGTGAACGAAGTCTTGATAGTAATATTTACCTATGCCGTCGGCTCCGCATTCTTCGGCCACCTGTGCGAGATAATCTACATCAATGCCGTCATAGGTGATGTCGGCCGCCACACCTTGCGTATGATAGGAATTAGGAACGCCACCAACCTCGGCATTATGCTCTGGGCAACGATAGCCACTATTAACGGTAATAGGAACGCCCAAGCGTTCACGAATTTTGTCTAATACGTCTACAAGTCGCTTATCGATGATGTGATCCAGCACATTATGGCCGTTTTCATCAACCGCATGACGTTCACAATGACAAGCAAATTCGTAATCGTCGAAATATTCGCCAATTTTCATAGTTTTTACCCCCAATTATAAAAGGCTGCACCCAGTATGAATGCAGCCTATACATTATTATTTCTTTAAAATCATATCAATTTTTGAATGCACTATATCCAATAGCCCTGTTACCGTGCTATTCCCACCGTCTCGCATATTCTCGAGAATACTCAAAAACTCAACAGAGCCAAGATACAGCCATACTAGATTAACAGCGAAAGCATAGTTTCCAGCCATGAAGTCAAAGCACCATGCTGCAGCAGTAGCTAAGCAATACGTTAATACTTTTGTAACAAATGGCTTTCGCATATGCTTTGAGCTGATTAAGCCCTTACCCCAAGCGGCAGGAATAGCTAAATATTTGTCAGAACCACTGATATTCTCTGGGCTAGCCCCTAAGTCTAGCAACATTTGATAACCAATAGCAGCCCATTTTGTCAGTAAATCTAGGAATACCAGTAAAATGAATATGCCAAGCACTTGCACGTGTTTAAGTGCTAGCATATATATGCCGACCTCTGCTATTACTGCGAGTAAAGCTTTCATGGCAAAAGACTCTGTAAGAGTTCGCCATGCCTCACTCATAAAATTTGTTAATTCTTGCATTTGCTCTCCTTATGTTTGATTATTAACCTTATTAAACTGGCATCCAAGTTTTGGTTTCTTTGTCAATTTTTTTAGTTCTATCTTGATTATATACGGTTACAGGAGCAACTGGATTCACATTATTTAATACAACATTTGGGTCGGACTCTTCGTTAACAACAAGTATGCTCAAATCACTTGAATCTAATACGGATACACTATTATCGCTCTTCAATATAAATGATGGTATTTCAAGTGTTTTTAATCTGGTGCAGTTATTAAATGCACCTATATTAATTCTTACTGCTTTTGGTAATTTTATTGTCTCAACGTATCTGTGGAATGCATTTCCGCCAACTGTTGTCACTTCTGGGAATTCATAATTAATGGTTTCTGTATCATTTGAAAATTGATATTCGTTGATTACCGCTAACTCGTTATTCCCTGGAGCATAGCCAGCTACACGATATGTACCGATAGACTCATCTAATAGGTTGAAATATTCGAGTTCAATATCATCGGCCATAAATGGACTATTTAAATTTAATCGGCCGTTGCCGTCGTCTCCGAGGCTTACGCCGTTTTCTACACCTTTGCCACGCAAGGCAACTTTAAAATGAGGCGTGCCATATACATTGATGTAGAATTGTCCTTTTAAAGGTTTGTCAAATTCAAGCGGCTTAACAGGCACATCAATACTGTTACCCATTAACTCGATGAGCTTAGTTAATATAGTATCAAGTTGAGCATTAGGAAGATAAATATTCTTACGTTTTAACGCTGTAAGAGCATTATTTACCTCTACTTTAGCTTTGAGAGAGTCTAACCATTCTTGACGAGAGCCCTTAAAGCCCTCTAATTGTGCGATGTCGTAAGAACTTAAACCGTCAGCCCCATTGCGGCCGTCTTGTCCATTGTCGCCTTTAATGCCTGGCATAGTGAGATTAAGGTTTATAGGTTTATCGCCTAATCCCAAATTAATATTTAAAGGTTTGCCTGCTAACTCAACTAAGATTTTTTGAAGTTCGTTTGGCATAATTATTTCTCCTTTTGATTAATGCATTGATACATCACGAATGAATGCTATATCACCCATGATCAGCTTAAATGTGTTAGTGCCTACTGTAAGGAATACATCATATTCGCCCTTGTTATAGGCTTTATCGATTTTCAGCGTTTTAGCGCTTGGAATGGTAACGTATACAGTCTTATCCTGTATTACCGTTTCCGCCTCACATAACAATTTACCTTGCCCAGTTCTAATCTTGCACACGGCCTGACCGTTTGAAATATCCAAATCAGTGGCGAGCGTATATGCTCGCCGCCAATCAGATCCTATGTGTAATATTTCATTTTGTCGCTTTACCCAGTCCACTAAATACCCCCTTACCAAAATGAAATTATTAATAAATCAGCCTCACCATAATAACCAAATCGGCCGCTATTATAAAAGAAATAGAAATAGCCTTCTTTTGTTATGCCACAGCCTCTGTACCAGCGCTCGTTACCATTGCCGCGAAAGCCACGTCCATATAAGAATATTCCACCTTCAGGGCTATCTCCGTTAGGGTAGAACACTCGATTTTGAAGCGGTTCCCCATGAATCCAGCGACCTGGCTCTAAATCGTCCATTTTACCGCCGCTAGGCCTTTCATTCCAATACATGGAATATCGATTGTTGAAATCATGAATTCTATTCATATAATATTCGTTGAAATAGCGACCACCTTGCTCGTATGTTTTGTTTTTATTCAAGCTAACGTTCGTTAAATAATACAAGCATCGATCATAGCTATACCCTTCTGGCAAGTTGATTTTTTGACCGCTTACAACATGTAAGCTTATGAAGTTCGTATTTTTCAACGGAACGCCATTCGCATATACGCTGTTAGCGTCTATCCTAGAGCCAGCAATATTGGCGCCTCGGATATTGCCATTTTCGTCAACGCTGAACGTATTCGAGGCGTTTTTGATTACAGTACCAGTAATGGTGCCGCCTTGTAAATCGCCTATGTTGGCCGAGATGGCTGCTAGGTTGTCAACGTGGATATTATCGGCTGTAACTGCGCCAGCTTGTATCATGCCTCTAGCGATAATATTTTTATCAAATAAAGTTTGTCCAGTAACGTGCAATAGCTTGCCGTCAATCTTAGTGCCACCCTTGTATTGGGTAATGGCACTCATTACCTTATCTCCGTCGATGACCTGCGATTTAATGGCATTATCGAGTTGAGTGATACGAGTTCCCATTTTATTAGCCAAATTGTTGACTTGTGAATCAATAGCGCCCTGCAACTGAGTAATGGACGTCTTAATATTAGCAACGCTGTCATCATATCCGTCTACGGCATAAACCTCGAGCTTGTAAATCCATGCGATAAAGTTTGGGCTGTTATTTTTGCCGTTATCGCTTTTAAAGTAGACATATCCACAGTCGTGCCCGTCTGTATTCTGCTGATTCCATTCGTTCCCATACTTCCAAAAGAATATATATTCTTGCGGTTTATCTGAACCCTTGTTAGATGTCAGAAATCCTGTCGGCGTGTCGCCACGACCAAGATGATTGTTATTTAAATACATGGATATGTCGGATTTAACTTTTGCCACCATACGGACAATATAAGTATTATTTAATTGCCCCTCTAGCGGATTTCCACCAGGTGTGATTCTAAAACCGCCATACCCGATAGAGGTATATTTTGCGTCCCCTGTTAATATGCCGCACATCCTACCTCCGGTATTAATATCGCCCCATTTCGGCGATGGATTTCCGAATTTTTGCAGAATTTGCTGATTGTCCTTTTTGTAAAGCACTAACTCAGCTTTAGTCTTAAATGTAGGGTCTTCCATCAACTGTGGAGCCCTAGACATTAAGGCAACGGCCTTGGCGTAATCAAGGGTGGAACTACCGACCTTATCAAGAGCAGCTATGCGCCTATCAATTTCGTTGAGCCCTAAAGCCTCTTTATCTAACATTTCCTTAGGTATTGTCGCCTTAACCGTGATAAGCTGCCCATTGCTTTTAGGCCCCTCGCCGAATATATCAACGTAAGCCACTTTCACGTTATATACGCCAGCCTCTAATGGAATTGTTAGAGCGTTTGTAGTGGTGAAATATACTTTACTATCCACATACACATTAGCGCCCTTACAGTTCGCTGGAATAGCCTCAAACGTAACGCCTATACCATTGATATTGGCTGTTGCTTTGAGATTGGTCGGCTGTTTAGGCTGCTGCACGTTGTAAGTCAATTCAGCAGGCGCTCCATAGCCTTTAGCTGGGTTATGAGCATACAAGTACACCTTACCAGTCCGATTGCTTAGCGTTCCGCTGTATGTAGTGTTATTACTGCGGCCGATTAAGCCTTCATTTTGGCCAGCGTTTAAGTCAAGCCTTAGCTCGTAATAATCTACATCGGCATTTCTAACCTCTAACCAGTTAAAATGAGCCATATCGCTGAATGAAATAGAAAAGCCTAGAGGCTTATTCGGAATTTCACTCTTTAGCTCTACAGTAATGTTCTTAGATACGCCCTGCGAGGTGTTTCCGTGAGTATCTTTGACTACAGCTTTAACCTCGTAGGTATGGCCTAATTCGCAGCCGCTTATAATGACTTGCCCCTCACCAGCGCCGCCATATTTCCATTGGCCACTTGGCTCTCTATACCATACCTCAACTGTATCAAGGCTGTTGATGTGTGGCACATTAAACTCCGCCACCACATCGAATGACTTAACCCTATTAGTGATTTCATAGTATTTCGTATATAGAATGAGGTCTGTAACCTCTGGTATGAAATAAGGCGTCAAAGTGTACGGATAAGCCTGTACTTCGTCGAGTCCTTGCTCGTTCGTACCGAAGATATTCATTGATGTGAATTTGAGGTATATTGTTTTCCCTATATCCTCTTTTCTGTACGGATAACGGAAAAGAGCCTCATCTACACGAATAAACCGCTCGCCAGCATTATGACTGGTTGCATTAGTTCCATATTGACCACGTACAAGGCCACTCAATGAAAATTGATTATTAGGCCCCATAGTAGCGCCCTCATAGCTCAACGCCTCACCATTCACCAAGCAAAGCGTATTCGCTCGCTCTGCGTCAATGTGTGTACCACCTTTAAGAGTGCCTTGATTAAGCGTAACCTCGCAGGCGTTCGCTGTTTCGTTGAATGCTAATCGAGTACGGCCCATTCTGGCCTGTTGACTAATGGATCCTATGCGACTGTAATTCTGGTCGGTGTCGGACAACCACACAGAGCAGCCACCCCAACCAGCTGGCGCATTTACGCCTATGAATACTTGATTGCCGCCTACATCGCCAACTGTTTGGAAGATTGCCACATCGTTGACGCTCGGCGCTGCTTGGTTGTAGTCAATGAAAGGCCGCTCATTTTCATGAACATCGTAGCGAGCAGGTGCATAAGTACCAGCAGGCTTGCCCTCGGCTGTAAATTCGAGCTGGTCGTCGGCTGCCTCATTTACTGCTGTAATAACTACGATTTGCTTATTGAGTTGGCATGCCTCATCGGTGAGCGTTACTAAATCGCCTACCTCAAGAGTACAAAACGCCCAATCAAGCCTAAACGTGTATTGAGTTTTAGCATACAAGCGTTTCATAGCGAGCTGTTCAGCGTAGTATTGAGCCCTAGCCTTTGTATATAAGTAGTGAGCAGTTTTCTTTGAGGCTGGTTTTAAGCCGTTTCTTTGTACGTCTGCCACTACCTCAAAAGATACTGTTTCTTTCTCGTAGCTGTTAGCACGATTGATAAACTCAACTGTAGCCTCGTTATAAGCCTCGCTTGTATCTTTTCGCTTATACAAAATAAGCTGGCCGTCTGTACCTGCGATAAAATCATCTGCCGTTAAGTCATATTGAATTTGGTTCGCAGGTGTCCATGTGCCTATTGGCTTATCTGCTAAAGGTACGATTTTAAGGCGGTCAGTACTCCAGAATACAAGGCTGTTAGTGATCTCGGCTATATCGTTAATAATCTGCTGGGCTTTAGCGCTCTTTTGCTCTGGCGGTGTGCTGATTAATATATCAGCCGCCTTGCAGTAGGCTCTAAAGTTTTCAATACCCTCAATTTGTACATCTGCCCCAACTGATTGAAGTACATGCTCGATATAGTCGGCGGGGTTTACATCTGTTCCGTCGCCTGTATCTCGTAATTTGCCGTATACCTCAAAATTATATTGTGGTAAACTACCACGCTCGCCCAAATCAACCACGCCAGCCATATAAGCTAAACCACTATAAGGCAATGCCTTTTCTGGGTGCTTAGATAGCATATACGGCCACGGAGTTTGAGCGGCCTCGCCATTAAATAAGGTTAGTTCGATTTTCTCGTTCGGATACTGATATATCTCTTTATCACGCCACACCTTACCAATGCCAGCGATAGGGCCCTCACATAAGGCAATCGCTGCAGCTACGGTATAGGTATAGGTGATATTCGTATGCTTAGAGCCGCCACCTTTACCAGTTCTAGTGGTGCTTTTATGTTCATGAGCCGTGAAATCTTCATAATCAATGATATTGCCACTCACTCGAGTAGTACCAAGTATCTCTGGAACTACCTCACCATATGAGGCTGTATTGATTTGAAAATCTGCGATTAAATCGGCTCTGCTGGTGGTGTTTTTACCTCTTGCAAATAAAAAGCCCATTATTCACGCTCCTCTCTATATCTGTATACAGCCCTCAACCTAGAGCGGCCTTTCTTATCGTAAAAAAGCACATCATCGAGCTTAGATATAATCACGCCATAATCAACGAAAGCATGGATCACAAGCCCTTTGCCGATATAAATAGCCCCATGCGAAATACATCGACCATATTGGTATAGTAAAAAATCGCCAATTTCAAACGGAGAGCCCTCTTTCACTTCATCGGCGACTTGTTGCACGTATTTAAGATATTTCTCCTCAGAGTGGTGTAAATGCCACTCATTTGAGTAGTTTTCAATCTGTAAGCGGTCAGCTTTCATAAGGCCACTATCTACGAGTGCAGCCACTAATAGATAAGAGCAATCGACGCCAGCGCCTTTCACCATTGAATTATTGGCGTAAGGCGTGCCTAGCCACTCAATCGCAGCATTAGCTATCCTTTCGCCAGTCGTTAAAGTATTCATCTTATGCTCTCCTTTAGTGGAACGTAAGGGGTAGCCCTGTTTCTGTTCCAATTATTGAATTTATTCTTGCATTCACTAGGCGTTTTATTGCAGCCTGCGTAAATATAGAATTGGTCTCCGACTCTTGGGCTTACCTCGAGAGCACTCATATACAAAATTACGCCGTCAACGCTTTGTAATATCTGTGTAGATTGCCCTGCCAATGGGCCAGTGATCCAATCAATGCCGCCAGCTGTGTAATAGCCATTTGTAAATTGCAAGTCAATTCTTATGGAATTAGGGCCATAGCCTAAAGCTGTAACCTTACCGCTTTTTCTGAACTTGGAAATATCAACGCCGCACTCTTTAGAATAGACGCTAAAGGGGCATTGAGGATAATATCGTCTGTTCGGATATTCGATATTAAGCTTTTGCACGATTGATTTAACATTGAGCTTTAAGGTAAGGCCGCCGCCTTGCGTTACCTCACATAAGCCAGTAAATAAACCTACAGCGCCGATAATAGTATAGTTATCATCAAAAAACGCTCGTTTGAGCGTCATTTGAGCACCGTCAAAGCCACCATTATGAGCTACAGCCATAATAGGCACGCCGCCTATTTTATCTTGCTCATTCGTGGATATGCTAATCGTCATTTTATCAACGCTCACAGTACTATTAGTGGCTATCTTATCCCTTACGATAATAGGGCCGTCTGACTTATAGATTTGGCCGTTATATGATACGTCGGCATCGCTATCAGCCCAGTAGTACGTTACACCACTACGCAAGCGCAACTCGTAAAGGTCGCAGCTCATGAAATATTTATCATTATTGAGGTGGTTTCGTAATACCTCATTTACCTCTTTCATAATGCGCCCCCTATCGAGTTGATACTAATTTGAATGATTTAGATTTATAAACGTTAGTGAAAATATACTCGGCTGTCATATCGCCGCTAAACCTTACGAGCCAATAATAGGTATAATCGGCGGTAATAACTGCGTTCGGCTCAACTGTTTGGCCTGCTGCTAGCTTAATTACGCCTTTATCGCTAACAGCTCGAACAGGTGATCCATTAGCGTATAATGTAAGATTTTCAACGTGATATACAGGCTCTAGGAAATCGCCGAACTTTCGCACGGCTTGCCATGAGCCCATATTGCCAGTACCGAGCTGAATACCTGTCTCTGCATTATCCTCTGGATCTAACCACAAGAAAGGAACTGTACCGCCTTTAGTCTTAGAATAAAAGCCCATAAGCTCTTTATATTGTGCAGGTGTTAGCACCTCGAACTCTGTGGAAATCGTATATTGTGGATATTTCCAGTTGGTCATGGTGCGAACCTTACCAGAACCAGAGGTCTTTGTCTTGGTATCCCATTTTTGAGCCTTTTGAGATTTCCAAGCCAAAGAGATGATAGTAGGAAATTTCATTAATTCTGCCATATTACCATGTCCCCTCTGCTCCGATAAATTCTCTATCTTGATTTACAAGAAATTGGCGCAACGCCCTGCCGCCTCGTGTTTCGAGGAACGAGCCAAAGCTCTCGGCGTCGATTGCGCTCACGTTGAGCGTAATGCCACCGCCTGCACCCATGCCACCGTTAGAGCGATTAATGCCCTCGCCTAACCTGTCGAATACTGTATCAGATAAAGGCAATACAGCCTCTTGATACTTACCCTCACCGATTTGGGCTATTGTGGTGCCATATGCAAGGCCGCCCTCTGCTAATTTAGGCATGCTCTTAGCACTAAATGCAGCGCCAAAGCTGCCGCCAAAGTTGCCAACTGCACCGAGAGCCGTAGCCTGTGCTATACCTGCCGCCGCGCTACTACTCCAAGCAGCCATACCAATTCCAGCACTAGCACCTAATGTCGCCATACTTACCTGTTGAGCGAGCGCACTCCATGCAGGTAGTTGAGCTTGTGCAGATGCTATGCTTGCGGTTGTTTGTTGAGTTTGCAGCATTCTACCGAGTACAGCTTGCTTTATTTGAGCCGCTATCCATTGAGCCACGCTATCGGCTATTGTTTTAAGGATAGCCTTACCCATATTTTGGAAAGCCTGCGTTATTGTCATTGTGCCTTGTAAGAGGCCAGAAATACCCTCTTGCAATTTATCAATGCCAGCGCTTGCCGTATCCCATAATAATTGTTGCGTGTTCAAGTGGCTATCCATTACAGCCTGCTGGTACTCGTTCAATAGTTCCTTGCGTAGATCATAACTCTGTTGAGTAGCTACATACTCATCATTGAGTGCTGACTGTAACGCCTCAAAGTTCTGTGTACGCATAGCCTCGTCAATATTCCATTTTGCCTCTGCTTGCGTGCTCTGTAACTCGAGGTATTTGTCGCTATATTCACGATGAACTGCGAGCAATTCCTCAGTCTTTTGGCGCTCAAATGTGATACGTCCGTCCTCGACTTCTTCAAATTTAATACCTCGCTCTTTCAAGGTATCAATAAAATGCTGTTGTTGCATTTTGTCCATTTTGACAAAATCATCGCTGTACTTATCCCATTTGTCGCCGATTGCGTCTATAGCGTCGGTGTATTCTTTAGTGAATTGCACCATAGGCGAGGCCGCCCCTGTGCTATCCTTAACCGCTAGGCTTAACTCGAGATCCTTTCGCATATCACGAATGTTATTCTCGATTTCTCGCATTTTCGCCATTTCTTCCTGTTTTGCTTTAATGCGTTTGTCTGAATATACGGCGTTCAATAACTCGAGGTCTTTTTGATAATTAGCATTAGCCGCCTTTGATTTTTCAAGCTCATCAAGCTCTTTCTTGTACTCTAATTCGAGTAGCTCTTGCTTGTTGCCAAGCATTTCAAGGTACGATTGCAAGATCTTTTCGTGTATCTGCTTAGCCTCTTTTTCAAGGTCTTTTCCTTTGCTGCCTTTACCGCCGCCACCTTTGCCTTTTTTACCTTTGCCGCCGCTAGTGTCGTAATCTCCGCCACCACCGCCGCCAACATCGAGGCCAGTATCACCGCCGCCAGATAGGCCGTTAAACACTTGTGAGGCCATATCGCCAGCCGTATTTACAATGTCCTGCGCTGTGTCAGCGCTGATAGTGTCAACCTGTGTAATAGCGGTGAATGTGCCGCCAAAGAATTTGGCGACCTTATCGCCTACGCTGTTGAGCTTAGCAATGAGCCAGTTCAAAGCCTCAATAATCTTATTCACGCCCCAAACTGCAGTATGAACGATTGTCGAGAATACCGAGCTTAAAGTGCTACCAAAGCCGTTGCCTGCTGCTGCCGCTGTAGCAAATACTGTAACCAATGTTACAAGTACAGAGATTAATAGCCCTACAGGGTTGGCTTTCATTACGAGATTAACAACTCTTTGCGCCGCCGCTGCTGCTAATGCACCGCTACGAACAGCAATATAAGCACCTCTTACGCCAGCTAGTACAGCCGTTAATACCGCCGATACTGTTGCTGTTCCTGCCATTGCAGCTCTTAATACCACCATAGCCGCCGCATGTACTTTCGTGGCTGTAGCCGATGCTACCTCTGCCACTTTATAAGCCACAACTTTAACGGTAAGGGCTGCCGTTTGAGCATTGCATAAGGCAACTGCTGCCCTATAAGTGGTAAATGCTACCACCACAGCCAATATGGCTGCCGATACTCTCGGCATAGTCGCAATAAATAACGAGCCAAAGCTCCTTACTGTCTGCGAAATAGTGGATATTGCTATCCGTAAGCCTGCAAAAGCCGCACTAATTAAGCCTATAGAGCCTTGCACTGCTGCCGCCATGCCTCTGATTGCTACGCCTACGCCCTCACTTAATGCTTGGAATTCGCCACTTTGTGGAATTGTAGAAATCTGTTCTAGTACAGGCTGAAAGGCTTGTATTAATTGGTTTTGAATAGATTGACCTACCTCGGCGAATGTCATAGGAATTTCGGCGAATTTCTCGTTTGTTTCCTCTGCGCTGCCGAGTAGAGCATTCTTAATGATGTCGGCTGTAATGAGGCCTTGCGAACTCATTTCTTTTAATTGTCCAACGGATAAACCCATTTCATTGGCAATAGATTGAGCCAATAACGGTGCATTTTCCATGATAGAGCGGAACTCGTCGCCTTGTAGCTTGCCTGCTGCCATTGCTTGGGTTAATTGGTACATCGCAGCACTAGACTCTTGAATGCTAGCACCAGAAATCTTGAATTGCTTATTCAACTGTTCCACAAAAGCGATCGCCTCATCGTTCGAGTTGAATGCGTCTTTTGCCAGCATATTAAGCTTTGCCACGCTATCGGCCATATCTATATAGCTACCTCTCGAGCGATTGGCTGCGCTATATATTTTGTCCATGATCTCGGCTGTCGTTTGTGAGCCGTCATTAATTAAGTTGATACGAGAGCGTATGCTCGTTAACTCGTCAGCCGTCTGTGCAGCTGCTACAGCCACATCTTTGACTTTATTCGCCACTAGCCCTATACCAGTAACAGCACCAGCGAACTGCAAGCCCTTATTCATTTGAGCGACAATAGACTTTATTTCTGCACGAATACCAGCCGCCTCTTTGGCTACTTTATTACTCGCCTCTGCCACGCTTTTAGGTAGCTCAGAGCTTATTGTATTAGCCACCTTATTGACGGCCGCCGCAGCCTCTGAACTGTCAGCACTAATGCGAACATTAATATTGCTATCTGCCATTTTCTATATCTCACCCCCTGCCTCTCTAAATTCACGGATAAAGTCCGCCTCTGCTTGCCGTTTCTCGGCCTCTGTAGGCGGATATAGAATATCAGTAAATTTCTTTGGTTCGATTGGCTCTGCTAGCTGCGTGTTCATGATATTAGCCACCCAGAAAGCTCGGTTCATATCCTGTAGTTTTTGCCTACGTTCATACCCTCTGACTAGCTTTCTATACTCCATAGGCTGTAGCCGCATAAATTCCCACGGTTTTAGCTCTAACACGCTGTATGCTATATCTTCCGCATTTCGTACCCATAAAGAAAAAGAGGGGGCACTTTGGCCCCCCTCTAGTTTTTTGCTTGTTCGGCCTCGTTTTCGATAGCTAACTTATCATCTGGCGTGAGTTCGTTTGGATACATTTGATAGTACATTTTAGAACCCAAAGCACCACTTGCAATGATTGCTTGCATAAGAGGCGCTTGTAATGATAAGAGGCTCATGTCTTTGGTTTCATCAGCAAGTAGCTCGTCAAACAATTCATAATATTGTTGTGCGTTGCGTTTATGCTGTTTCATACCAATGGCATAACCTGTGATAATGCTATTGATTGGCCAAATGCTCATTTGTAAGAGTTCCCCAATAGGTTGCCCTACAGCAGCCTCAAACTCCATGAGGCGCTGCATATTGAACATTAAATATTCGCCATTTTTAAAAAAATCACAATTCACTTTTTTCATAATTTAAAACTCCCTATTTTAGCGCTAAGTTAGGAAAATTATAGGTATATAAGGCTACTTATTAGCCTACTGGTGCAGGTTGCAACTCAGAGAGAGGGCCTACGCCGTTCAAAGAGCCTTTATAAGTTGCCACACCGTCATGAGGTGTTTGGATAGAAAGCTCTGTAACGCTGGCGATACCAGTGAAGAATGTTTTATCTGGATATTCAAACTTGATCATGACATTATCGCCATTCAAGAAAGCTTTTTCTAACAAAGTAAGACTTTCCTCTTTAGGCATAAGCAATGTTTCAAGAGAGAAAGACCATTCTTTAAGGCCTGCAATAGTAGATTTCCAACCGCCAGAGCCCTTATGAGAGGCGTCGATAGAGTCAGCTTTACGAGATAAGTCGCCGCTACGTTGACCCCCCAATAATAGCCATTTAGCGCTTGCTTTATCATTTGTGCCGATGTTCAAATATAATAGGTAGTTTTTGCCTGCGGTTGGCATATCTACCGCCGCTGGTTTGTATAGTTCAGCCATTAATAAATACCCCCTTTAGTATTTAGATTATTATTTAGGTCATACAGCTTAGCCTCAAATCGGTATTGAGTACCAATAAACGGCCTCATGCTGTCGTGATCATCTGTTTTATTGGTGCAGCGAATATCAACAATTTGATAACCGCTGTCTTGTAATACGCAATATTCCTCATTAAGTACGCCGCATAGCTCACGAAAGGCAATAATGATTTTCTCTATTTGACTTTCAAGAGCCGCAATCTGCTCATAAGCTACATCGAACTCATGGCTATCTGATTTAGTCCACAACTCGATATAAAACTCTTGTTTGAGCATATTCTGCACTTTATCATCGCTAGGGGTTGCCTCACCTCGGCCTAGCATTACCATTCCGAGCGAGTCAACGCCAGCATTTTGAGGATTTAAAAAGCCGAGCTTGACTTGTCCGTCAAACCCAGCTTTCTCGATTGCGTATTTAATTTTATTCAATAGTTCAAGCCACATATTAGCCACCTCGATACAGAGGAATACTTCTATACCCTGCATACTTGGACGGCTGCCCTGTGAGCTGTTCTGCTGTGATTTGGTTTTCTAAAACCGCTATTCTATTGTTGATATACTTCAACTTCTTAGAATAATAATCATCATCGTTGCCGTTGCGGCTATATTGGCCTGTTAAAGAGGCGCTTTTATTCATGCTAGTTTCTCGGTAGCAATAGAGTGTTACGAGTTCATCTGTAATGAACGAGCGTATAACATCGCCCTCTTTAACACCTAATCTCTTAGCCAATACATACAGCCAATTTTCAGCTTTCTTCAACGTGCTTTCTAGCACATTAGGCCCTAGTAGCTCATCATCGAATGCCATATCTTGGAAATTGTATAACATGTATGTAACCCCTTACAATTTGATGTGTAGCTCTGTTCGCTTAGCCCCTAGCTCTACATTACGAGCGATCTCGCCAAGCGATACATTAATAGCTTTCGAGAATATATCATGAACAGCCTCACGGCTATTATCAAGAGCCTCATATAAGAATTGGTCAGGCTGCGTGCCTCGATGAAATACACGTTTAGCAAATACAAACCCATTGCCACCACTAGGAACCCAGCGCAATGACTGCTTTTCTTTTGGAAAAATATAATGCGCTCGTGTTCCCTCATGTACGAAAGGCCCATAGGGTGCGAGGTTATTGTCGATATATACCTCTGCCGTTTTATCGCCAATCATTCGCACGTCTATAGCCCTTTCAAGCTGGCCGCTGCGAGAGGTAAAGCGATGAGTGCGTTGTGCCTCTTCCTGTACCTCTCGAGCGCTGGCTCTTATAGCTTGCCGTAGGCGTTTTTCAAACACCTCTCTAGCATTCATGATTATTTCTTATTGGACTTTGTAGCTTTCTTACCCTCGCCGTCTGTCGGCTCTGTGTCTGGGTTTTCATCGCCTACGCCGCCCTCGCCGTCTGTCGGCTCTGTTTCTGGTTCAAATTCTGGCGCTAATACAAAGCCCTTATCTAGCCACAGCTCGAGAGTGCTTTCATCGTCCGTGTATCGAACCTCATTCATACGAATTACTCTGTATTTGCCCATAGTTACCACCTAATTATGCGCCAAAGTTTACCCACAAGGACGCTAGGCGGTTCTTAGGTACCCATACATCATGGAATTTACGGTAATCAATCGCCCATGCGTCAGCTTGTTGGTTCACAGTCGGATCAAAGATACGCATTTTGTCTGTTTTAGATACGGCAATAGCAGCTTTACGGCTCATGATAAGCCAGTTGATAGCTTTAGCGCCTGTATCAGTTTTAAAGCCGCCTTTTTCTTGGCCGCTAGTTTTGCCGTCGTTAAACACGTATTGAGATTTTAAGCGTGCGCTAGATACGCCAATAATAGGAATTTCGTTATAAGTACGAACACGAGTATTGTATTGGCCTTGCGTAAAGTTAGCTACATTGAGCATGCCTTTAGCGCCTGCTGCCTCGTTCAAAATACCTTGAACACGTGCGCTCATTACAATTACAAGGTCGCCAGTTTCACCGATTAAGTCCTCGATTTCCATGATTTCTTTGTTAAGCTGTTTAACAATGTTAGTATCGTCTGGCGTGAAAGTATCTGTTTTGCGGTTTTCTTGTTTAGCGTATGCAGCCACTTTAGAGTAGCGATAAGCGTCTACTTCTGGAATAACTTGCTCTTTTTGGAATGTTGTCATAACATTTGTTGCTGTTGCTAAGAAGTTTGTTTCGTCTACGTCCATAGAGTCAAGAGAGAATTTGCGGCCACGGTCTTGGGTAAGTTTGAAATCTTGGAATTTCAAAGATACAGCGCCTCGGTTGTAGCCTTCATCACGATCATAGTTCGCCAAGCCGTCAACGGAGAGAGTAGGAATTTTAACAGTATCGCCGCCGTTGTATTTAACGTCGCCAGCGTTGGCCTCCATAAAGCCAGATGTAGAACTTACGAGCATTTGTTGGTCGAGTACTGTTTGGAAATTTTGCGCCATTTGCAAAGTATTAATTGCCATTGATTATTACCTCATTTCGTCATTAAAAATTAACCCTCGCTAGGCGGTTTAATGCCTGCGATTTTGTACATTTCTGCTAATTGACCATTACCGTCATTAGCATTGCCAGCACCTGCACCGCTGCCGCCGTTTTGTGTAGTTTTAACGGCGTAAGGCTTATCAGCAAGAAATGCCGTTGCGCACTCTTCGATAGTGCCGATTGTGCCGTCGTCCTTAGTCCAGCCATAAGAGCCGTCCTCTTGAACGCTGATTTGTCCAGTAATGAGCTTGCTGAATGTTTCGGCGTCTGTGCAGTTTGCTTTCGTGAGCGCTGCGATTGTTTGAGCGCTGATTTCGGAATTAGTACGCTTTTCAATCTCTGCTTGTCGAGCCTTCTCAGATTGCTCATACTTATCTGTGAGGCCTTTGATTTGCTTTTCAAGAGCCAAGATTTCTGGGCTTTTTTCGCCTTTGTGAGCCTCGTATTCGTCAACCTTACCTTTTAACTCATCACGTGCTGTCGTTAAATCGGTAATAGTTTTCTCGAATTTAAGGCGGTCAGCTTTGGCTACCTCGTTAATACGAGAGATTTCGCCTTTAAAGCCTGCCACGAGGTCTTTGCCCCCTTCGAGTTTTTCAAGTGCTGCGTATAATTCTGCTAGAGTCATGAGTCTTTCTCCTTTTCGTCATGAATTTCGCTATCTTTCGGCTCCCCTAATCAATAGCAATATAAAAGGCCTACGCATTCACTTGCATAGGCCTGTAGGTCTAAATTATGTATTTTCTTTTGGTGTTCTAGGCTCGAATGTTTCCCCATTCCAGCCCTTTACGTGGTCTTTCCAGTTAGCTTTACCAGCTGTTACATCTTTGCGGCCGCTAATGCCGAGCAATTTTTCTTGATGATCCTTACTAATCGAATTGATGTACCGCATACCGCCCTCGTTCGTATTGTCTTTTGCCTTTGTAATATCGACTTCAAAATCATATACAGGCGATATTCTACACATGCAATGAGGGTGAGCAGGCAGCTTAGGGAATTTATCTTTTGGATATATCCCCTTACCTAGCCCATATAAATCGGCGTTGGCGTAAAAGTCGCATATATCATAGCGAGGGTGTCTGCTGGATAGCGTCCATTTCAAAGCTACAACATCATCATCGTGAGCATATCGGTTCATCTGTCCGTCAGCGTAAGCCCTTGCACTTTCTGTGCGAGCTATCCTCTCGGCGTTGTATCGTGCCTTTTCTTGCACCGCCACAGTTACAGCTCGAGAAAGGTCTATAGCGTTGCCCTCGTCTACGGCTTTTATAAGCTCTAAATAGGCCGCTCGTAGGCTTGGCGTTGTATTCTGCTGTACTAGCCTTTCTGTACGCCTAATAGTCCGCTTAAACCTTGCAAGCTCATCTTTATTAAGAGATTGAGGCGGTTTCAATGCTCGTATTCGTTCAATATGCTTAGGGAGCTTATCAGTATCAATAATGCCACCCTTGCCATAGCCCTCGAATATAGAGCGAGCTATCTCACGAATGCTTTTGCCACGTTTTAAAGATTGAGAGATAACCGCCGTCGTCTCTCGTCGTACTTTATGGGCGTTTTTATGTAAGCGTTTTGATAGCTTTAAGCCGTCGCTCGCCCAAGCTGCTTGCATGGCCTCACTGATTGATTGAGTCGTGTAATTAAAAGGCCTATGACCTGCCACCGAGAGCGGTGTAAGTACACTATGATAGGCTTTATTGAAATTCTCCACCATATCAGCCGTAAGAGGGGCCTCTAGCATTTCCATGATAGGATACGTCTTATAAGCAATTTGAACGGCCTTATCGGCTGAATATCCAAGTTTTACTAACTCACGCACCATTTTTTCAAATTGCTCGAGTATCTTATCAAGCGTTTGGCTCGTCTGTTTCATTATCGCCACCGTTTAGATCATCATCGTCATAGGCTTTGTCTTGGGCTTTAGTGTCGGCCGCTGTCTGCGCCTCTTTAACGATTGCGTCTTTAGTTTCCTTTTCTAAATTAGGCATATAAGCGTCAATTACTTTCTTTAAGATTTCACTGTCGAATGTATCTGACTCAAATTCGAGGTCTTTGGCTTGTTGAGCCTGTGTAAGGCTTTCAGTAACATCATTTACCTTGAAATCTTTTGGATACTCGCAAAAATACTCCAAATTATCGCCGCTCCACAGCTTATAGAGAGCGATAATGTCATATTCTGCATTCTCACAACGGACTGCAAAGGCCGCTAGATTTTGATTAGTACGCTCAAAATCCCATTGCTTAGCCACGCCGCTCTTTGCTTGCTGTACACCGATAACGCTATCAATGCCGCTCATGCGATACATTTCATTGATGAGCTTATCAATTTGAGCCATAAGCACCTCGGCTGGGCCTGTATCTGGTGCAATATAGCTCGGAGCTTTATTTGACTCTGCAGGATAACCTAATAAATTATCTGTGCCAATAGTTATATCTTGTAAGCCATTATTGTCCATTGGCATAGTCAAAATAGAGAATGTCTGATTGTAAAGAATTTGAGAGAGTAGAGAGCATAGGTTATAGACATGAGCATTTGTTTTAGCAATACTCAAATACTCAGGCGGTGGAAGAATATCACGTTTCCGTGCTGCTCTGCCAAACCATTGAACCACAGGAATGCGGCCGATATTATGCTCGCCTTGTCCTACGATTTTATTGTCACTATCTGTGATTTTCCACTCTTTAGGCGTCCATGTATGGTAGTGTGCTTTGATTGTGCCGTCAGCGTTTTTCAAATACGTTGCATAAGTAAATAGTTTGAGCTTGCCGTTGTCGTCAAACTCATAATTCACTACGTTTTTAGGCTCAACCGCTGTTAAATACGGCATAGATCTATTGGCCAACGTTTCAGCCAATGAGCTGCCGAACTCGCTCACGTTATCGACTACGACATACAAAACGCCATAGAGCTTAGCTGGTATAGCATTCTGTTCAATAAATTCCTGTAGCGATGTGCCTTGACGGTCTACATCGTTAATGAACTCATCAAATAATACAGATTTGCCGTATTCTCGTTTGATTTCGTCTTTGAAGATTGGATCTACAGAGGCATTCAAAATAGGCCCTGTATAGTTGAGATAGTATGCTATTTTGCGTCTAAAATCGATTGACTGCGTACTCTCTCGAGCGTGTTCCGTAATCGCCGCACCAGTAGCGAACATACCGCTACCATAATAGGCGTCATGTAACAGCTCATACTCCTCTAATCGAGGGTTATTGTTAATTATTGCCATATTGCCCACTTTCTAATTAATGTTAATTCTGCCGCTGCGAACCTGCGACACATTGATTTTCTCCGCTATACCTGTAAGTGCGTCTGGTGCGTCGTCATGTGCATTCTTGCCCTCTCGCTGGTATTTGGTAATGTCAGCAGCGAACTGAGGCCACCTATCACGCCAATTTCTCGGCATATATACGTGGTTCATAACCCAAGTTGCGTTGGAATGAATGCGAGCTATCTTATTGCCACTTTGATGAAACATATTGATCACGCACTTATTAGAGTTATATTTCTGTTTGAGTATGCTTTGAACATTACGGCCAAACCCTCGGCCGCCGTTATTGCTTTCTATATCAGCCACATTCACGCCGTTACGATGTAACATATCGGCTACCGCTGGCTCTGTGGTTTCCATAGCGTCTTTTGTATACACCACATCAAGGATATACGCCTCACCGTCATATACGCCGTATGTGATACTAGCTAGGTAGTCGCTGCCAGTATCGGCGGTATCTGTATAATTCTTGATACAAGAAAATAACACGTTACCTTTATCATCTCTTGGCAACGTGTCATATGTAAGTATTTGACTGTAAAGACAGCCTCGTAAATCTATCGGCACTTGCTGATAGTTGGCGCTGGCAATATCCTCGCCCATAGCTCTTACCTTTGACGTGTAAGAGGCCTTAGATAGCACCTCTTCACACAGCATAGATCCGTCGTCTTGTAAGGCTTTCATGGTGATTACCTTGGCTTTGAATAATGGATCATCTTTAAAATGCTCGATAGCCCTGCCTGCTAAATCATCGCTCGCCCAGCGAGTCATGATAATAATAATCTTGCCGCCCTCTTCCAAACGTGAAAGCATGGTATTTGTAAACCATTCCCAATGTTTCTCTTTCACGCTGGCATTATATGCCTCTTCGCTATTCTTGATAATATCGTCAATGATCATAAGCGAACAGCCAAAGCCTGTAGCCGTACCAGTTGGCGAGGTGGCAAGATATGAGTTAGTGTACCCCTCTAAGCTCCACAAATGGGCCTGTGCGTCGCCTGTTGCCACTCTCACATTAGGGAATACATCGGAGAATACAATAATATCCTCGTCGGCCTTGCTTTCTTGCACCGCATTTCTAACCGACTTACTGAACATTTTAGAAAGCGTTTCATTATATGAACCAGTCATCACCTTTACAGCTGGGTTATTACCCATGCACCACTGCGTAAAGTGCTGCGCCGTTAAACTCTTACCATGCCGAGGCTATGGGGGCAGGTTCATTATAAGCACGTTGTACTCATCATTCTTGATAAAGTTCTCTAGCTCGTTACACAGCTTAACTAGGTATTTACGGCTCTTTTTGTAAAAGCTGCCTGTTTTAAGCTGGCAATAATAAAAGAACTCACGTCTTGCGAGTTCTCGTTTAGCCAGTTGTATGATTTTCTCTTTATTGCTCCGAACCTGCACACCCTCACCCCCTTTACATGGCTATATACAGATTTGAGCTTATTCCTCACCAATGAGCTTTTTAATATCAGCTGTATCAATACCCTCAAATGGGTTTCTAACCTCGACGGCTGCGTCGATATTTTTCTTATCCCTCCACTTTTCTGGCTGTCTATTTTTAAGCCAGAAGATTAATGATGTAGGATTAGGCTGCACGTCCTTAGTGGTGCGTTTAACCTCTACTATCTCGCTTTCGCCTGTTTCTGGGTTATATACACGCTCTTGAACTACCTCATCGAACTTATAACCCATAGCGCTTTTGAGTAGAGCATTCTCTACTAATATGTCTACTACCTCTTTGCCCCTTTTTAATGCCTCTGAAAAATCTTTATACTTAACTTTCCAAGCGTACAAAGTAGATACGTTAATTCCGATATTATGCGCTATCTGTTCATCATTTAGGCCGTCTCGTGCCCAGCCCTCGAGTCTTATTAGATTATCTGGCTCGAGCCATGTTTCATATTTAGGGGTACGGCCTAGCCTTTTCTTTTTCTTTGGCTCTGTCTTTTTTGCTTTAGCTGCCACGATCTCACCTCTTTTTATGTTTAAATACAAAAACACCTCGAACAGAGTACCCTAATCTCTGCCGAGGTATTTTTGCGTATGTCTATAGTTGAAAGAAAGGAGGATAGAATGAAACGTATAAGCACCATTCACCACTAACATAGTATCACATATATTTAGTACTGAATATGACAGCTTTTTGACATTTTAAAGAGCATATGCGCCAAATAAATATATGCTCAAATCATCAATTCCTTTGTCGAGCCACCTATACACATTTCGCTCAACTGTATTATGTTTTTCTGCAATTTCTGCGATTGTTAAATCGTTGATATACCTATCAATTACACACTCGCAATAGTGCTTGTTGTTGTTAATGCAAGTTATGCGGTATACCTCGAGCATTTTGTCAATATGCTCGATAATCAGCTCGGTACGTCGCTTACTAGCGAGAATGGTTTCAATCTGTAGCAATCCTCTGCGATTAAAAACCTCATACAATACTGTTTGTAAATCGCTAGGCGTGAGCGTTTCCTCAGCCCTTGCAATAGCACTCTTACAATGCGCTTTCATAGCCGTGTAGCCCTCGAGTAGCGTTGTAGTATTCTTATAGGCTCTTTCGTTTTTCTTTGCCAGCATATCCTCATTACGCAGATTAAATTCGGTTAAGGCTGTTTGTGCTGCTGTTTCTGCTGCAATCTTAACGATAGCCTCAACCTCTAACTCGGTAAAAGTGCGCCCCTTATACTCCATTTAATCACCCCCATATATAGTGAAAGCCAGCAGCTAATAATAGTATCATTCCGATTGCAGCCAGAACACCAAACGCAACAGAGATTATGAATATGAACCACGTTATAAAGTTTAGGCGCTTATTGAACTTTTCCTCAATAGCTGCATGTGCCATTAATCGTGCCTTTTGTACATTTTGTATTCGCCCATAGTCCACATATTCCGTTAAATGTAGGCGATCATCATTATTCTGATTTTCCAATTCTAACCGCCTTTCCGTCCTTAACTTTGTAAATAATTTCTTCCTCAAAATGCACGCCATTAGGAATACGCTTATTTCTGATAAGCCATTGACGAACTAACTTCTTAACACCGTCATGCAACTCAAAGAACTCGCTTTCTGATACGTTTCTCATAACTTGATTGTCATTAATAATGCAATCGCTTTCTTCCTCGATTTCTTCGAGCAGGTTCCGAGTCCACATCGTAACGCTAGGCCACCATTGAGAGCAGCACACGAGATAGAATATATCCTTGCCGCACCTTTGAGCCTCTTTAACGCCTGCCTCTTTTGCCTCTTTTAAGCCGTGTATTTCGTTTTCTCGAGTCCATTCATAGCTGCCACTTTCAAGCGTGATGATGTAAGTATTATTTTTCATCGTAGACACCTGCTAATTTTACATTATTTGACTCAGTGCAATGCGTATCTGCTGCGCTCCAGCTAGTCGCGCCAAAACCAAAATAATAAACCTTTCCTCCGTCATATTTTGCAAAATATCTTTTTAATGTTTTGCTTTTATGATTGATTATGATAGGAGTATTCACCGACACCTCGCGCCAGTCAACAATACCGAGCCACTTGCCAATATCAAGATAATTTGGCTCGTTGAAATCTGGGAGTAAATCGCTTAACAAGTCAATTCGTTCAAAAGCTCCACTGACATATGTTCGGCCTCCCACAAATTTTGGCGGCTGTTTTGTTGCTAAATATGATCCCATTCCTGCAGAATGATAAATGTATTTAAACCCTCTATCATATAGTTTCTGTAACAGCCACTTACGGCCCTCTTTATCGTTCACGCTAACACCCCTTTTACAATTCACAACCGACTAATAATTCAACACATTCATTTGAATTAATACTACTTACTTCTTTTTGATGAATAGCGCAATCAATTTCAGCACGTCCAAACTGATCATCATAAAACACAACGTCAATATTTTCGTTTTCTACGTTGTTTAGTATTTCTTTTAGCTCTTTAACTATCATACAATCAACTCCTAACCGCCTAATGTTGGGCATTCACATTCCCAGTAATAATCATCGAATTTGTGTTCCTTATAAAATACGACCTCGCCTTTATTGTTGATCTCAAATTCTTCTACAAATTCCATGCCTCGCTCATAACACTTGCCCTTTATGTCGAGGTTATATTTTTTGGCCAATTCTACATAACCTTGACCGCTTACACTCCAAGCGTGATGTATTTTAACAATAAAAACACCTATACCCTCTTCGTTAAGAATGATTGAATCGTTGGCCTCTTTTACATCGCCGCTATACACACATGAGCGGTAAAGTGAATTTAAAAACACTGTTCGCTCTGGTATATCAGGCACTAAATCAGAAAAGCACATCTCAGGGTTAGAGCCCTTAAATTCGTTTGTTATAAACTTGATTAAATCTTCTTTAGAGCCTCTAAACTTAACCCAGCCCTCGCACCAATTTGGCATATTTTTTCACCTCGTTATTGTTATTAATATTTTTTCAGTAGTAAAGCTGTTTTCTGTTAATTGAACTTTTCTATCTAGCATTTTAAGCTCGATAATATCCTCGACGCTTAATACTCTATAGCCCATACCGTCTTTAATTTTTATAAACACTGCACGATCACTGTTCTGATTTTCCTTAGCAACCTTACGAGCATATTGTAAAGCTATATTTAAGTCGTTATCAGTCATATAATCTCTACATTTTAATGTGAGATATTCGCATTTTTGATAGGCCTTAAACTCAATCTCATCAAATCCGTGTTTGAATAATTCCTCTGTGTTTATCATTTATCGGCCTCTTTACTTTCCATATGCTCACCTACTTTCTAAGTTCAGCGCTCACATACGCCACCAACGATACTGCGAATGTACCAAGCAATATACCGAGTATCCGCAATACATCGCCGCCAGTTACTCCGAACAAACCTACCAGCCAAAGTATTGCCGCAATGGCAAGCGCAATAAGCTCGGCTTTCATTACTAGAATAAGTGCTATGGATATTGTGTATAATAATGCTTTCATATGTTTACCTCATTTCATTTGATATTCAAATCTTATGTCCGTTTTCTGTGAATTGATCATCACGAAAATACTATGATGTGCAGGCGATTTTGTATGCTCGCCTGTTTCGCTAATAAATTTCACTCGTTTAGTAGGTACATACACGCTTATATGTGTTTTACTAAATAATTTATGCCGTTGTACCCCCCCAGTGTATCTATGGGTAATACCAGTACACATGGCTTGCCTGTTTCAATACACCGAGCTATAATCTCATCTTTATTGCTATATGGTGGGTTTGTTATTAGATAATCAAACTCGTATTGATTTGTTAAAAAATCATTAATGCCATATATAGCGAATGGATCATAGTCTTGAGTGATTACTTTTGTAAAATTGCTTTTCTCTGTGTCGAATGGTAGCAGCACCCTTGCGCCTTTAGGCGGTGGAAATATCTCGAGCATAGTTTTTACCGTTTCGAACGGCGTGTACCATTCATCAGATTTTAAGCCTTTTATAAGAGCCTCTTTCATTTCAACCTTTCCAACTTTCACTTTTGAAAAACACCAGCCAAATAGTCTTACCTCTGCGCTGTCCAATTATCGGCTCGCTAGGCAATAACCCCTTTACGTCTGAAAATAGTACTTGCTCTTCATTCCATTTAAAAACAAGCGTTCCGTTCTCTTTAAGCACTCGCCAGCACTCTGAAAGCCCTTGTTTAATATCATCTTTCCAGTTAGGCCACAGCGTTCCATATTTAGCTTTCAAATATGATGTATCACCTGCATTTTTTAAATGTGGTGGATCAAAGATAACTAAATAAAATGTTTCATCATCAAAAGGAATGCTTTTAAAATCTGCCACTATATCTGGGTTTATTACCAACTTTCGGCCGTCGCATAGAGTGGTGTCTAAAGTACGATTATCCATATATAAAGCGTTTTCATGCTCTTTATCAAACCAAAACATACGAGAGCCACAGCAAGCGTCTAATATCTGTGCTTTATTGAATGAGTCGCTCATGTTGAACCTCATTTATGCCTTTGATTTCATCTATTACAGCAGCTTTTGCCTCATTAAATAGCTCTGTATCCTCACCAGCTACAATATGCAAGGTTTGCTCTACTACATCGCACACAAAGGATAATAACTCTACCGTGTTACACTCCTCTGCTGTGAGCGTGAAGTGCTTTCCGTCATATTCAGCTTTTATATTTCTATTCATCGGCACCTCTTTAGTCTTGAATTACTAATTTATCAATTTCAAGCTCTACGCAATCAACGTATACATCGAGCGTATTGTCTACTTTTCCGCAGTCAATCGTGATTTGATCATTGATAGTTTTCAGTACTTGCTCTTTCAGTTCCTCGGCGTGAGCCTCGCTATTAGCATTGAGCCAAATATCAATGCCGATAGTACCTATCATCTGCAATCTGTACTCTTTTTCGTTCTCATTCATGGTGTGTGATGTCCTTTCATCATAAGTTTTCTATATTCCTTGTAAGATATTGAGGCAGGGGCTTTCGGCTTTCCGTAGCCCCTAGTTGGCGCAACCTTTCGGCGTTTAGGTTTTTGAGTGGTGTCGCACTTTCGAGCCGTCGCTTTGGCGTGTTCCTCGCATAAGATACTGTTTTCATTAATTGGCGTTATAGTGATCTCCGTCCTAGGATTATCTTTGTCGAGGCCTGCAATTTCTGAGCCGTCATAATTGACGATGTATTTATCATTATCAATCACGCCAGCTACTTGCAATATGTCTGAGGTTGCTTGCAATAGGCCTACCAAATCTGGCCAGCTTTTGCGGTTTTGTAAAAAATAGCGGCACCGCACCGATACTGGCCCATGAACAGCCTGCACTCGAGCCAGCGGTACGAGAGCAACTTTCTCGTACCGCTCATATGCTTCTGACGGTAAGAGTACATGTTTATTGCCTCTGAATGCTATTCGGCTGCTATTCTTTTTCGTCCTTGGTTGGCCCTGTATCACAATTCCCACGTTTTCACCTCTATATCTTTAGTCATATTTTCTTAATTGAGCGACGAAATAGGCTCAATTTGCTACTTGTTTACCCAACATATAACAGCAGGTGTCAAACCCAAGCCTAACAGCTGCCATGAACTCGGCTTTCTCTTGGCTGCATAAACTAGAGTTCATAATCGTTACAGTACCAGCTGCCATAAGTACATTAGCCACCTCTTTTACATCTTGAAAATCTTTACTATGTTTGATTTTTAGTGCTCCATTATCAAGCACTTTGATTTTTATCTTTTTCATTATTTCCCCCTGTGAGATCCGCTCATAAAAATGGCCTCTCGATACTCGCCACGCAATCTGTCGTAAATGCGCTGGCTATAATTCCCCTCTACCCAACTATCACTGTAGTTAGTGGTGAGGATAATCGGCCGCATTCGGTTATATCGGTCTATGATAATACTCTCAACCTTTGCGGCCACCCATGCAGATTTTGAGTACTCTGCCCCAAAATCATCGAGCAGCAAGAGCGGTATATTCCGCAGCTTTTGCTCATAGCTCATGAATGCCACACTATCGCCTTTGGATAAGGTGAGCATATTGTCTAAGAGATTTGGCATTGAGATCATTAAGCACCCTCTGCCAATCGCTAGCGCCTCTTTTAAGAGGCACACACCGAGAGAGGTTTTCCCTGTTCCAGCTGGGCCCCTTAATATGAGCCCCTTTCCTGTGCTTAGGTTTTCTTCTAGGTGCTGCCTGTAGTCGCTCACTATACGATAGGCCTCGGCGTTTTCCTTTGGGAATGTTCCGTTTTTCTTTAACCACTCAAAGCTCATATCGTAGTAGCGTTTAGGTATGCCAGACACTCCATAGGTCTGACTTTTATCCTTTTGAATAACCATAGGCTTATCATAGATAGGCTTAAAAAATTCATAATCAGCCTTTGCCGTGCACTCTTTCATACTCGGCTTGCCAATCAACTGCCTCTTCTTTAGCTTTTCTATTTCCGCCGTTACATCTATTTTTTTCATCGCTTAACCTTTTATTCTTCAATACCCCCTCAACATACTTAATTGAGGTTTTCCCTCTATCATGTGTAATGTTAATCGCCTCGATCACTTTTTCTGCTCCATATTCATCGGTAAGGGTTTCTAAAAGTTCTTTTATAAAGGAAGAGATGTCTCCGAAAGTATTTAACCAAGTTGAGAATACATCGTTTTGAATTACTGTATTTTTCTCTTTACTTTTCTTTACTTTACTTTCCTTTACTTTTACTTTA
>ERZ651108.249-NODE-249-length-28697-cov-8.245828_pt1 | contig 28697 bp, 26 predicted proteins | sample MGYA00512173_ERZ651108 | MGnify/ENA metagenome assembly ERZ651108 | reverse complement strand
TCTGGAGAATGCCTTACCAAAAAGAATTTTATCCTATCCAAAAACTCTTTTCTCTGTCTTTCATATTCTTTACATTTGGTTTCAGATTCAAAAATCTTTCCGTCAAATGCCTTGAAAATCGTTGCTGATGTTATTATTTCCATAATTCTTTTTTTAGTTAGTCGGAGTATGCGGACTCGAACCGCAACTGCTTAATCCCGTTTCACCTGCCCCCGTTGCTATCCCACAGATAGGCGTTGAGTATCGTCCCTGTTTCTGCTGTGCTAACCAATTACACTATACTCCGAAATGAGACCTTTGTTAATCTAAGGAAAAGCCTTGCAAGTAAATCATAGACCTGTTCTGTTTAACAGTGTTTTTACGTGTTTCCTACTCACCGTTCTATGATACCTCTACTTAGATTGTTGGAGTTTGGTCTCGTTTGCATTTCTCTGAATACTCTTCGTCATTTGCATCACCGAGTTAATTCTCAATTAAGCACCCACCTAAGTTTGCACCTTAGATAGATACGATGGGTGTCTGACTTTCTTTTCAGATTTAGCTTGGTATTGTTTAAGCCTGTTTCTCACGCAGGAACTATTATCGGAATAGCAAGGCCATTCTCCTTACAAGGGTTTCATTATCTGTTATCCCAATGGGTAGTCCCACCGCCTTTCTCTTTGACAATATTCCTAAGTTACTTCTTAAACTTTACCAATTAGCCAACTATTTTCCTCTTTGTGCCTTGGGCAGGATTCGAACCTGCATTTACGTCTAAATCACATAAGATAATGTATTAAGAAGAGTTGAACTTCTTTCTTTGCGCGCCATCTGTGTTCCGTACACCATAACACATTCAACTTATGTATGCGTCTACCAATTCCGCCACCAAAGCAGGGTGTGGGGACGCTTCCCCACTAGAAATTATTAAGTAACGAAAAGACCCTCACGGGCTTATTTCTCTATGAACGGTATCTCGGGCGCAATCTCCCTGATGGCAGCAATCTGCTCATCAATGATAGCATCCAAAGTCCTGTCCACCACTTCCTGCGCACCGGGCGACACGAGCTGCACGGTCACGTCATGCCCGTCGATGGTGGCATAGGTCTCCACTTCGACAGACTGCGCTTCTGTGCCCTTGAAAACTGGTAGTACAACAGAGAAACGGTCGGGCATGTTGGAATCCACAATTTGCGAGTAGTTGTCCGTGTATGAGCCGTTTTCCTTGCGGTCTCGCTCGTAGTCGGTGTTTACCTTTGCCTTGAAATTCTTAAAGACTGACACCAATTTCATGTTAGTATCACGATCGGCAAAGTAAGCACGGCTCATCTTGATGAATTGGCTTAGCTGGATAGGCTCCCATGCGTAGCCGTCGTTGATATGGAACGCAGCAAACTGACGTGACAGATGGAGCTTGCCAGAAACAACAATCCTGTTTCGTGCGTCCGTCTCATTGGCGATGAGCGTCATGGAAAAGTTGTCCCTGTCTACGATGATGTGGGCGTGTCCGTGGTCTATCTGCCCCTCGCATCCCCACCGCTTTTCGAGGAATGAGAGGATTGATCCGATAGTACCGGTGATGCTGACCTTTTCAGGCTCGAGCACTGGCAGCTCGTTCACTTTGTCCACTTCACGAATGATAACCTCCGCTTTATGACAATCTTTGTCAAGATTAATCTGCATTTTTTCGTTTTGCATAATTGAATATTGTTAAATGGTTTTATTCTGCTTTTCGCATTTCCTTAAAAATGGTAGGTGATAACTCTTCTTTTGTAGCTGGGCGGCTTGATACAAGTACACCCTCTGCATTATAGAAGCACGCCATGCGCTCGTTTTCGTCCACGAACTTGTAGCACTTCTCGCTCACGACACGGCTCTTAGCCTTGATGTCGCCGAGGAGCACTTTCACTTCCTCTTTGAGTGGATTCAATTCGAGGCTCACTTCTGCCTTGTAGTCTTTAACAGCCTCATTGAGGTCGTTGATTTTAATGGATTTTTCGGCAAGTTCAGTCTTCTTCTTTGCCAGTTCGTCAGCATCGAATGCCTTGCTGTAATCCATTTCGACCACTTCGTCTGCGTTGTCAAGGAGGAACTGCTTGCGCTCGTCCAAGTCCTTGATGTCCTGTCCTAATACTTTCTGCATAATTTTGTTTGTTTATAAAAATTCTTTATTACGTTCGATTTCTATTTCCATCTGCTGAATGATGATGTACTCATCAGCACTCGGCAGATATATACCTGCTTCTTGTGAAGTCCAATTTCTGAACCTTTCTATAGATAAACTGAACTCGCTTGTATCAAGGTCGGCACTACTTCTAAGGACTTTTATCTTGCCCAAATACTTATCTTCTTTTTCTCGGATAAATAAATCAGGGTTTACAAGTTTCTTATAATATTGTTGCTTGACCCATTCAAGTGTATTACCAGTTTGTGTGCCGAAATAAGCAAGGAGGACGTGCAGGTACCTGTTCTGCGGTAAACTTCTTCTTGGCTTTTTCTCGGTCAGTTCTATTATTTTCCCACTCTCTGCTAACTTCTTTGCACGTAGCAGGAAATTAGCCTTATCGAGTGGGTTGGATGTGTCGTAAACCATTAGAATGGGGTGTCATCTTCTACTTGTGGAGGTTGATAGGTAGGTTGCGTGGGCTGCTGATATTGTGGTTGTAGTGGCTGCTGCACCTGCCGAACATCTATCTTATAAGGTCGAACGTGTACAAAGTATTTTACTCGTCCATCCTGTTCTTTTAATTCGCTTCCTTGCAAATCAAAGGAAACCGTAACAACCTGCCCTACTTGGATATTATCAAGTAAAGACATTTTACTCTCCATAAAATCAAAAAGGATTTTGTTCTCGTATTGAGAACGTTGCCCTGTATATGGGTCGAAAGTCGTACAGTCCACGTAAAGTGAGCGTTTGTTAAAGACTTTCCCCTCTTTTGATTTTAATTGCTGTGGCTGCCCTACTGCGAGGACTACACCAGACTTAGTATTTGCCATTGTCTTATCTGATTTGTAATGATTCACTAATGTTTGTTATCTTCATGCAAGCTGCATACGCCTCGGGATATTCCTCCTTGAGTTTCTTCTTGTCTATATCCTCACGGGTGCTTGCTGCCTTGCGTGATAGTGTGATGTGTTCGCCCTTGTAGGTTTTCACATCATTCTCTTGCATGAGTTTCAAAAGCCCTTGCGAAAGAGCTTTCTTCTGTACCTCAAGCTCTTTTATCTGCTGTACGAGCGTATATACCGCCTTTTCTGCCTGCTTGATTTCAGACGGCATATTGTCCGCCCTGCCTGCTGGGGTGTTGAATTTGCGCCCCTCAACCTCGCATTTTAGCAAGTCCTTAATGGTGTCGGATTCGACACGTTTTATCTCTGCGAACTCTGACTTGTCATCACGTAACCAAAGCGCATAGAGCTTGCTTACCTTTAGCTCGGGGTTTTGCAGCTCAAATAGATAGGCGTATATGCTTAACTGCCATCGCACGTATTCTTTGTCCAGCGTGTAAGTAGTCTTGAGGTCAGCAAGGATAACATCTTCGCCCTTGCATAACACGAGGTCGATTGCGCTCGCAAAATGCTCTCTGTCCGTTACGATATACTCATTTGCAATCGTTGTGAGTCCATTCTCTCGCTTGATACGCTTGTAACTCTCAAGTTCGGGAGTGGTGTCTTTCGGCTCAAACCCCGCATCGAACAACTCAATACTCTCATGCACCATCGTACCACGTTCGGCAGCTCTATCAAGAATCCACTGCGGAATATCCTTGTACATGTCGGGGAATAGCTGGGACTTAATCATCCCAGTTATCCCCTTTAATGCTATCCCACCCAGTGAATACGTGTGCTCTTCTTGATTGAATGCCACTTGGCTCTCTACTAATTTTATCATTTCAGTTCTTTTTTGCGTGCGCTCATTGCGCCACTAAATATAGGGTTAGGTTGATAGGCGGAGCACTCGTGCCATATCCTACTCAATTCGTCAAGACTTCTTGCAGCCTTGATGTTTGCAAGAATTAACTCAAGATTAGGGTCGGTAGGCGGCTGCGTGTACTCTTTATTTGTGTTCAGTGCATCTGCGTCTTTCGTATCATCAATACAGAACAAGCCATTTAACGCATATTTGCGAGCGTAAGAACTTGCTGCACCTGTAATCTGACTTGCGTCCATGCCCGACTTGCTCTCGCTTTCACGTGCAAAGGCGGTCGTCTGGATGTTTTCTCCATTCTTAGAGAGAGTAATGGTAGCCTTGACATATATCCGATTGCCTACCATCACAATATCGTCTGATATGGTAAGAAAACATCCATTCTCTTTCAATAGTGGCTTGACTGCCTCAAGAATATCCTCTGCGCTTCTATACTTGTAATGCCCAAAGTTATTCGTCTGTCCCTTTGGAGCTTTCAACCTTGCTTGAATGTCAAGCAAAGCGTCATTAATCGTCTTTTCTTTTTCCATAATCATTAAGCTCATTAGTTATCATTAGTCTATTTAATCGCATGGTAGCAAAAGCCCCCTGTATCTCTGCCTTTGAGTAATACAAAGGAGAGTTTACCGCAGCGCCTTTACGAGCATGGATTAGCCCTTGTTTCTCTAATTCTTGAAACGTCTTAAATTCTATCTTTCTGAATTTAAGCCATTTCTTGACTTCCGCCTGTCTTAACTTGTCTTGCGGTGGGTCATAATCCTTAACAGCAGCGTTATAACCCACACGAACGAAGTCGGCAATTATACCGCCTATATCTATAATATCCATAGGCTAATACCTTTGAATGATAGTTATATACCCCGTTTTTTCTTTCTTAGTGGTCGCAAACTTGTTGTTCATTGGGTCGCAACCTGCATAGCGGTTCTGCCGTGTACACTCCGTTTGTATAGAAGTCGGAGTATAGCAGTCAAGTGGAACGTGCAGTCTGTTACCTGCGCCAATATGCTTAAACAGCCCCGTAATACTATACTGCCTATCCTTTAATGTTCTTTCCATATTCTTCTTTTTTTTGTTTCGTGGGCATTGAGGAATCGAACCCCACTCACCTACCATAGATGCCCTTAAATTAAAACCTCACTATTCTCACGAACCATGAGGACGAAGACTAAAACTTTAATATAAAACTATTAACATAACTTGCCATTCAGCTCTGCGAATATATCGTTGAAAGAAAACGGCTTTGCCCTCTCTGCTTGATTGTGGAGCTCTTCGCCGTGTTCTTTGGATAGCCTGCGCAACTCTTGCAGGCAACCCATAATACTATTATCACTCATTGAATATGTAGTTATAAAGTTCTTTTTTTGATAAAAAACACTGATGATAGTTGTAGCAATTTCTTTGCGAATCATAGTATATGACATCATCATCATCATCTTTTACAATTTCAGAAATAACAAACTTCTTTGCCTTTTGATTTGCAAAAGAAATACCCCACACGGTATCACCGATTGCCCGACCCAAGTAAAAATCTAATATTTCCATAACTCTTCTTCTATTTGGTTAAACACTTCTTTGAAACATCCTCTAGCCTGCCAAATATAATTGGCAACAGCAGTGGCGCAAACTATTGCACCAACTGCCATTAATACCTGTATTACCATTTTAATTCACTTTCTGTTGCAGCACATATCTCATTCTCATCGATGTTAACAAGTATCTCATTCTCATCATACACCTGTATCTTCAGGCTAACATCAACGGATGTAACCACAAATGCGCTTGTACCATTCATATAGCCACACGTGTAATCATCTTCTGTATAACCATTCACACGCACATAACCCTCAATATCAGCATAAGGGCTATATTCGTTATCATCATCTAATACTACGCACTCATTGATATGCTCATCGCTATTGTGACCGCAATCAACCACGTAATCGATTATCTTTTCTTTCAAAAGTTCTAATTCATTCTGTTTCATAACTCGTTCAGTTTTTAGTTCTATAATGTTTTTCGCCTTTTCTTAGTTCATTTAGTTTCAGTATCTAAACCTTGTACGCACGCCCTAATCGAATAGTAGCAACATATCTCATTGCAGCGTGCGTTATATCTTCATTAGGCGAGATAGACCCCTAACCTATCTACTCTCTTACGTATAGAGGTATTTCGTAGCGTTATTTAATCTCTATATTTACTTCTGCCATCTGCAAGGTCACGGATTGTTAGTCTATCTTACAGCCTTTCATTTTCAATATCTTTTGTACCAATAGTTCAAAAATCGCTGTAAACATTTGCAAGTATCAACTAAATGATTTATCTTTGCCGCTGTACTAAATTGTTTACGGTGCAAAGGTAGTATCTTTTTCGATACCAACAAAACTTTTGGTATCTATTTTGATACTATTAACTAATATTTAACATTACAAAAGGTTTGTTTACAAATACACCTTATATAAATAAAAAGGCGGCATAAAATAGCCACCTAAAAAGAGTTCTTTGATTTGTTGATACAACCGATTTCTAATGGAATTATAAAAGTCCGTGTAACCTTTGATGACATCGTCCACAAACGACAATAAGGTCTTTATCGTCATACTCCCACGCAAGATGTCCTGATAGATAGCGAAGATGATGAATTTGAAGATTATGTGAAACTCCACATATGGAACATTTGCGCCCTTTAAGTTTAAGTATATGCGCACGCTTATCTTTCCATTCTTTGGATTTGAGTTGATTCTCGTAGCTTAAATCTCCAAAAAGTGATTTAATGGCTGCAATTCTGGATTTACTCGTAAATGTTGAGTTTTGGGCTTTGCGGTTCTTTGCAATTCGCTTTCTATTTCGAGTGTTAGCTTTCCTTTCAGAATAATCTGCAAGCGAAGTTTCTGCGATAACCCATCTTGATATAAGTTCGTTTACGGTAAATTTGTATTTACGGCAAAATTCATTTATAAAATCTTTCGTACATATTGTTCGCCGATGAGAAGGTACATAGGAAGCGTGGTTTTCTTTAAATGAAACAACTCCTGCATATCCATAATCAAACTCTGGATGGACGTTCATCATAGACGTAAGAAGTTGAACTATTGATTTCTCCGACCCATTTTTGTTTATAACGAAACATATCGAGTGAGAAGATAAAAATTTAATCAACTCTTTCTCTTGTTCTATTTTCTTACTTTTACCCATAATAATGATATATAATAAAAATATAATTATGCTACGGAAGACCTGCACGTGGACAGAAAGTCCCCTTAGGAGCAAGTGCAACTAAAAAGTTACCAAGCCCCGCGGGTTTCCTTTCATGCTGACGGTGAGCCTATGCTTTCAAGGAGTACACATGACCAAACATCCGTTATACTTCTGCGATTTCAGTTGGTTTGACTGGTGCAAGTCTCGCTTTGAACTTCCTGCTTTCGCACTCCCCCTCTTTCGAGTCCGCTTTATGCAGCCTTGTTGCAGGTTTAATCCTTCACTCCAAAATGGACTATGGTGTAAAGTGAAGAATTGAGGTCGGTTGTATATAAACAAAAAACCTCTGCAAGTGTGCAAGCCTTACAGAGGTGAAATATCTAAACTCCCAAGTGGAAAAATTTAGCGATGTCAGTCGCATTTCTTGCACAAATGCGATTACAAAGATACTATCTTTTTAGAAACCATCAAAGAAAATTGGAGGAAAATTATGAAAAAAATGAAAAAAGACAGATTATACGAAGTAATGGAGGCTTTGAAACTATCTGATTATCGTGTTTACACAGATGTCCCAGAAATCACCAAAAATATGATGGTAAAACTTCGCAATGGTGAAACAAGAGACGCTTCATCTAAGATATTAGAGCCATTCTGCAAGCATTACAAGCAGGTAAACCCTTCATATATCCTTATTGGCGAAGGCCCGATGTTCATCAGTGGCGACATAAGTCAATCGGGGAAAGCGAACGTTGCCAACAACAACGGAATGGTGAACAATGACAACAGGAAGTATTACCGTGGTTGCGGAGGAGCGGACGAAAAGGCAGCGCAAAATATTCTGGAGTTGCAGAATAGGATGGATGCGCAGGAGAACAAGCCAACTATCAGCTACTCACAAGGCAAACCATACTATAACGTGGACTTTCTTGGAGGATTTGATATCATCATCAACGACCAAACCATTAACCCTGAATATCTCATAGACTTCAAGAAGTATGAAGATGCGGATTGCTGGTGTAATATTTCGGGGCAATCAATGGAGCCGTTAATATCTAATGGTGACATCATAGCTATCAAACAGCTGCACGATTGGCGAGAGTTCCTACTATCTGGCGAGGTGTACGGCATAGTAACAAGAGATATGCGTACGGTGAAGATTGTCACCAAGTCGCCAAAGGGTGATGATTATCTTCATCTTGTTCCAGTCAACAAGTCAGAAGAATATCAGCCGCAGGATATTCCAGTCAAGTTGATTACGCACGTATTTCAAGTACTCGGGTGCATGAAGAAATTGTAATTATTAACTAATAATTGACTGAAAAGATATACATAAAACAACTAACACGCTGATTATAAAGTAATAACACTCAAAAAGGTTTCCGCTTGTGGTTCTGAATGTCGTGGGTTCGAGTCCCACCCTCCACCCTTAAAAACGGAAGACTTTATATAAGGTCTTCCGTTTTTCGTTATAGTATAGCGAATAAGGAGAGCTAGAAAGGCAAATAAGAAGAACTAAGACGACTAATAACGGAAGCTAGGGTTGCCTAATAAGGAGCATCGGAAGAATGGATGAGGGGTTGCAGATAATGCGCAGATAAGACTATAATAAAGGCTTAATCCCCATCCGAATAGCTCTATAAGACGTGAAGAGCAATGTGACAATAGTATCTACGGCACTAATATAAGCCATGAAAAGGACTTACTCTTAGCAATAAACATCAGCTAACAGCCTCTACCCTCTTTCCACGGAATAAGTGAGATTCCACCTTGAGAATAAGTGGGAATATTCTTGAGAATAAGTGAGAATTATCTTGAAACTAATAAGTTCAAATACAGACACATGGGATCCATGTTTTTTAATACATACGTGTCAGCGTGATGACACATACGATTCAGCGCAATAACACGTATGTGTCAGTGGCGTTAACACATACGTGTCAGAACGCTTACTCGTATGTATCGATTTTAGTAGATCATAAACAGCTATAATGCGAGAAAGCCGTGTTACGATTCATTACTCGTAGCACGGCTTTCTCTATGAGGTATCAGGGGGACTTAATCCCAATTAGGATTCTGCTTTAGAACTCCCTTTGAGAGATCGACTTCAGTCAATGGGATAGCCCACAGATAATCGCGATTAGGATTGAACTTACGCTGTTCTACAAGGAACTTCGTGCCGTCAGGGCGCATACCATAAACGGGTTTCTTCACGTCAGCCTCCGTCGTCTTATAGCTACGGGTATCGAACAAGTGTATGCCTTCAAAGGCAAACTCTAGGCGACGCTCAAGCCTAATTGCCGCACGCATCTCATCCTTTGTCATACCAGAAGCTAATGCTGGGAGATTCACGCTAGGGCGTTGACGAATAGCGTTCACCGCATCATAGACCTGGTTATCAGGTGAGGCAAGCTGCTCGTTACGCGCCTCAGCATAAGTGAGTAGCACCTCTGCATAGCGGATATAAATGAAGTTTGTCCAGTCGTAATTATTGATACCGTCGTTCTCTGGATTCATATATTTACGCATACAATAGCCCGTGCGTGTGTGGTTGCCATCACCAATACTATTCGTCGTGTACTCATGTCCTGCAATCATCGAACCATTCCATAGGATAGAGGCTGCTAAGCGGGGATCTCTGTGCTCAAACGGATGATTAGGGTCATAGAGTGGCGACTCTTGGATGGACTTTCCATCAGTGCAAGGATAGGCATCCACTAAGTCTTGCGTTGGCGACAAGGCTTCCCAACCACCCATTACAATAGGTGCAAAGAACAGTCCTATCATGCTTCCCTCGCTGGAGTTCTTAGGATTCGACAGGTATTCGCGGTCGAATATAATCTCGTTACAGTCCTCAGCAACAGGCTGGAAGAGGTTTGCATAATTGTTATATAAGCCATATACTCCCATGTCCATCACCTTCTTAGCGGCTTGCTCAGCCACGTCATACTTATGGGCATAGAGCGCCAATCGTGCTTTGAGCGCATAGCAAGCACCCGCACTAGGTTTGCCGTGATCGCTACTCTGACGGATATCAGGCAATGCTGGTGCAGCCTTGTCAAGTAGACTTACAATGTAATTATAAGTAGCTTCTTCCGTAGCACGCTCTGGCATGGGTTCATTCAGTGACAACGGGTGATCAAGGATAGGCACCCCTCCCATAAACTTCATCAATGTTGAATAGAAGAAGGCTTCTAGGAACTGCACTTCCCCCGTAAGTCTTGCCTTATCAGCAGCCGCCATGGGCACATTATCTATATGTTGATAGAACACCAGACAGCGTCGGATACCCTCATAGGCAGCATCCCAAACCTGTTGGAAATGCCTATTCGTTGACACCGCCGTACCAGCTGACAGCGATCCTTGCTCTGCTCCCACGTGCACAGGGACGGCATTATCAGTGTAACAATCCGTCATAATGGTGTGGTTCTCGGGGGCTACCAGATATAGATTTATACCAGTCACGTATTTCTCTGCCTCCGCTGGAGTCTTCCAGAAAGAGACATCCGAATATTTATCTTTAGGGTCACGCTGCAAGAAACTATCATTACAAGAAGTAAAGAAAGACAGCGCAAACAGACAAGCAGCGATACTATATTTTGTTCTCATGATTGTAATCTTTTAGAATGTTATGTTAAGCCCTATAGTATAATTACGCGTCAATGGGTAGTAGTTACCAGAAACTAATTCTGGGTCTACACTATCGAAGCTAGAGATGGTAAAGAGGTTATCAATGCTACCATAAATACGCATCCTACTAACTCCATACTTGCTCATTAGCTTTGCAGGGAGCGTATATCCTAGTTGGATATTGCGCATCTTCAAGTAAGAAGCATCCTGTACCCAAAAGCTCGAGATGAGCCTGTTCTTCTTGTCAGTCATAGATAGTCGTGGCATCGAAGCATTTGGGTTATCCTCTGTCCAACTATCGAGGTACTTGTCTGTCACCTTACCACCATTATAGAAGGCATAGCGTATCTCGGGCACTGGTAAGCCTTTCACGTCGGCTGCACCTTGTAGCACTGCACTGAAATCGAAGCCCTTATACTGCAAGTTGATATTAATGCCATAGTTGATCTTAGGGAAGTATGAACCTAGAATCTTACGGTCGTTGCTATCCACCTTATCGTCATCATTGAGATTACGATACTTCAAGTCACCTGGTACGGGATCGCCCATCGACTGTCTAACATGATTGGTTATCTCCTGTTGTGAACGGAATATTCCATCGCACACATAGCCATAATACGCCCAAAGTGGGTCGCCTACCGACTGCCCAGGTACATCGCCTCCACTAAGATCGACTATCTTATTATGCACATAACTGAAGTTTCCTGTTATAGAATAGACGAAGTCGCCGACATGATTGTTGTAACTCGTTTGAAGTTCGAAACCTGTGTTACGCACCTTACCAGCATTCTGCATAGGAGGGTCAACACCCAAGATACCAGGAACAGGGAGCTGTAAAAGGATATCGCGCGTATCCTTACGGAACACATCTAACGTGAAGTTCAAGCGGTTACTGAAGAGAGTAGCATCAATACCGAAGTTCCATTGCGCTGTCTTCTCCCATGTGATATTAGGGTTTGCCATACGTGATGAGATGGAGATACCCGACTGCAACTGGTCGTTGTAACTGTAATCGTAACCGTAACTGTAAGTGTTCTGGTAAGGATAATAGTTGACGGAACCATCAGAGTTAACGGTCTCTTGATTGCCAAGCAATCCCCATGACAGGCGCAACTTCAGGTTGTTAAGCCACGAGTGAGTAGACTGCATGAAGGCTTCTCCAGATACTCTCCAACCTAAAGAGAAGGATGGGAATGCACCGAATCGCTTATTCTTTGGGAAGCGTGAAGTACCATCATAACGCAAGTTAGCCTCGAAGAGATACTTATCAGCATATACATAATTCAAGCGGCCAAAGGCTGAACGCAATGCATACTCTACCTCATTGCCATCTGTACTCTGCCCTTTTACTTCACCAGCACTCAACTGGCTGAGGCTATTGGGTAAGTTCTTTCGCATTGCATAGAGGTAACGTGTTTGCTGATAGATCTGAGATAAGCCCAATAAGCCACTAATGCTGTGCTTCCCGAAGGTCTTGTTATAATCGAGATAAGCCTGTAGGTTCGTCTCAAAATACTTGATATCGTACTCTGAGATATAGCTTTGTGTGGTTTTTACCAACGATTCGCCACCCGCATTGATACCATAGAATGGCATTGACATACTATGTACAGGATTATCAGAAAGGCTGAATGAAGAAGCGGCAATACCACGGAATTTCAAGCCATCAACTATGTCTACCGTCAATCCAAGATTACCTTGAACACTCGTCACAACGTTTGTGCTCGTTCCACCCATTCGAGCGGAAGCAACCGAGTTATGCTCATTTTTGAAGAGAGGATAGTGCCCATTTGCATATTGGATGGCTGTTGTAGGCGCCTCTCTAAAGGCGTAATGCATCAAGTTGCTCACCCCTTCTGCGGGAGAGGTTTGCTTACTACGATAGAGCGAGAGATTCGTTGACAACTTAACACGCTTATTTATTTGTGCATCAAGGTTGGTTAAGATATTAAACTTCTTGTAGTTTGTGTTATAAATCAAGCCGTCCTTATCAAAATAGTTCATCGCCAAAGAGTAGACAACGCGCTCACCTCCGCCCTTTATACCCACGTGATGGTTATGGAAGAAGCCCTTTTCACTTAGCAAAGCACCCAACCAATCAGAGTTTGGATAGCGGTCGGGGTCGCTACCATCTTTGAACTTCTGTAGGTCTGAATCACTATAAGGTGCGGCTTGCCCATCGTTCTTGTAGGCAAGATTCATCAGTTTCGCATAGTCATAAGAACCAACATATTTAGGCATACGAGTGGCTTGTTGCCAACCAACATAGCCATCATAAGTGACGGTTGTACGCCCCTTCTGTCCGTGTTTCGTTGTAATGAGTACCACGCCATTAGCTGCTCGAACGCCATAGATGGCAGAGGCTGCAGCATCTTTCAATACCGATATATTCTCTATATCGTTAGGGTTTACAGCACTCAAACTAGACTCTACTCCATCGACTATCACCATCGCACTGGAGTTGCCCATGGTGCCTAATCCACGCACACGAAGGATTCCTTGGTCGTTACCTGGCATACTGGAGTTCTGAATAATAGTAACGCCAGGCATGAGACCTGTCAACATATTCGACACGTCACTACCCGTGCGATTTACCAACTTATCGGCTGATACGGTAGCAATAGAGCCCGTCAAGTTCACCTTCTTTTGGGTTCCATAGCCAACAACAACCACATCATCTAGCACTTTATTATCAGCTTCTAGCGTGATGGAATAGTCTGCTTTGCCCGCTTTCACTACGAAGGTCTTAGACTGGAAGCCCACATAACTCACGACTAACTCGGTTCCGTCCGTCGCATCTATCGTAAACTTACCATCCACATCAGTGACAGCTCCACTGCGTTCGCCCTTCTTCACGACGTAAGCTCCTATAATGGCATCACCATTATTGTCCATCACCATACCATGAATTACATTGCTCTTCTGCTGCACAACCATGACAGCATTATCCGCTGGAGATGCTAGGCTAATCATTGGGAGCATGCAACACGATGTAGCAAATAGACTCGCCATGAATAGTCTCTCGCCCTTCCTTGCAGACTTGAGGTCTTCCTTTGTTTTTCTCATAAGATCATATTGTTAGATTAGTATATTGCTTTTATGATTTAGGATCGCGTAGGTATCACGCGTCAAATATAGGTAATTCTTAGATATTAAGCAACTAATTGAGACATTTTCTGATAACTTTTTTATACGACATGGTTATCTTTAGGAATAGTCATGGGCTATATCTCTACAAGAGACTATCCAAAATTAGTAGGACAAATGCCTTCGGCTGTACTACTTAGCACCATCCCTTTCAATGAAGAGGGCTAATGAATGGAAAGAAAGAGAGCGTCTCCTCATGACCAAGAGAGCCTCTCGTCATCATAAGGAAACGCCTTCTAACCGTCGAAGAAACGCCCTCTTCCTTTCAAAGGAATATCTCCTTTATATACAAACAACGCTATCTACTTCCCTTACGGAATGGAGAGAGGTTGGGAGATAGCCTTTTATAAAAAAGGAAAGGACGCCTTAGAATAGTTCTAAAGCATCCTTTCTCTTATATAATATAAGGTGAGTACTACTGCATATCGTAAACTACTTGCATGAGCTTCTTGCCTAATGCATCTGCAGCCTCCATCGTATTAGCCTCGCTGTAGACGCGAATAATAGGCTCAGTGTTTGACTTGCGGAGATGAACCCATGCGTCTGGGAAGTCGAGCTTCACGCCATCAATATCCGTAACATGCACGTCTTTCTCTTGACCATACAACTCCTTTACACGAACAAGGATTGCGTCTACATCGGTCTCTGGCGTGAGATCGATACGATTCTTTGCTATGAAATACGCTGGGAAAGTCTTGCGTAACTCGCTTGCCTTCATTCCCTTTTGTGCCAATGAGCTAAGGAATAAAGCTATACCAACGAGTGCATCACGTCCATAATGGCTCTCTGGGTAAATGACTCCACCATTACCTTCACCACCGATAACGGCTCCCACTTCCTTCATCTTTGTGGTTACGTTAACCTCACCGACTGCTGATGCATAATACTTGCAGCCATGCTTCTCGGTAACATCACGTAGAGCACGTGTTGAAGAGAGGTTGCTAACGGTACTACCCTTCACATGGTCGAGGATATAGTCAGCCACAGTGACGAGTGTGTACTCCTCTCCATACATCTTACCATCCTCTTGGATGAATGCTAAACGATCCACATCAGGGTCAACAACGATACCAAGATCATAGCCACCTTTGGCTACCTCATCCATAATACCCGTCAAGTTCTTCTCAATAGGCTCTGGGTTATGAGCGAAGTCACCTGTTGGTTCACCATTAAGGAACTTATATTCAACGCCAAGACGGTCTAGCAACTTAGGAAGAATAACGCCACCAACAGAATTGATAGAGTCTACAACCACACGGAACTTACGCTTCTTGACTGCCTCAAGGTCGAGCAATTCAAGCTTCATAACCGCATCAATGTGACGTTCATCAAATGAGTTATCATCCGTATAGCTCCCTACTCCATCTACATCAGCATATTCGAAGTCTTCACGTGCAGCTATATCGAGTACCTCTGCACCATCAGCAGCAGTCAAGAACTCACCTTCCTCGTTCAGAAGTTTCAGTGCATTCCAGTGACGAGGATTGTGAGAAGCGGTGATAATAATACCTCCATCAGCACCACTCATACGCACTGCAAGCTCTGTGGTAGGCGTTGTAGCAAGCCCAATGTTGATTACATCTGCTCCAATACCCATCAATGTGCCACATACCACATTCTTAACCATAGGTCCAGAGATACGAGCATCACGCCCAACAACTATCTTTAGCTTCTTTCCTGGGTGCTTACGAGCAATGAAAGTAGCGTAGGCTGATGTGAACTTAACGATATCCAGCGGGTTTAAAGTATCCCCCGCACGACCTCCGATAGTACCACGGATGCCGGAAATAGATTTTATAAGAGTCATGCTTGAATATCTTTATGAGGGCAGTCAGCTACCCTCTATTATATATCAATGTGCTGGATGTTAGAAACCGCGCTGATAAGTTATATCATAGAAACATGGATAAACATTGCTGGACGCATCTATCTGCCCTTGTTGTGATGGGACAATTAACTTCACATGAGCTAGTGTTGATGTTGCTGAAGTGATACGTCCTATCTTAATATAAGGTAATGGTACGAGCCAACCAGCAGGTACAGATGCCGTCTTATAAACATCATACATCACACTAGAAGATGGATCAAACGAAGCCGTATAAGTACCACTTGTGTTTGTCACAGACATCTTATCTACCTTACCTCCAAAGTATAATACATTGTTCGTAAGCTGTAAGGTGTCTTTTAAGAGATTGTCTTCACGGAAGCGACAAAGCACAGTAGCGGTTTCACCTTGCTGAATAGCCCTACCTGTCCCCTTATCTACTATCTGCATATACACGCCTGTGTTCTTAAATAGCACATACTGGTTCTTGGTGACATCAGTCGTGAAGCCCTGTTTCTCAAACATCTCTTCCGTAATGACATTAATGCTATGCTTGATGATATAGTCGTTCATCGCTTTCTTCTCTCTATCGAGTTGATTGGCATAAGTCTCGCTCTTACTACATGAACCAAAAGCGAGTATTATCGCCAACATCGCTATGAGAAATGATATCTTCTTCATCCTTCTTATTTCGTTTCTATCGTTTAAATATACCTTGCAAAGGTAAGAAAAGTATTTTAGATAGGGCTTATCCTATATTAGAAAATATATTAAATAGCGTTTGCCAGCCTGCTGTAATCTCATTCCCTTTGCTTGTTAGCACAAGTTAGACGACTTAATTTCCTTATAAATGAGGATTGTCAGGATAAGTCATCATCCGTACCTTTGCAGCACAAAAACATTTAAATTAAGCCATCTTATATGTTAAATGCCTTATTATTTGCGTCCCTAACTATCAGTGGGGCAGCTGGGATAAACCCTGACTCAACAGCGAACAAGAACGTATCACTTGATGAGATCGTAGTAACTGACTTTAAGCAAAACAAGAGAAACCTAACCTCTACGGCTGTATCAACCATTAGCACTCAGCAATTACAGAACCAGCAGATTGTGAATCTAAAGGAGTTAACGGCTGTGATGCCTAACTTCTATATGCCTGACTATGGTTCGTATGCTAATACACCGGTATATATCCGTGGTATAGGTTCGAAGAGTAAGGGCTCTGCGGTGGGCTTCTATGTTGATGGTGTGCCCCACTTTGAGTCATCAGCATTCAACATTGACCTCAGTGATATTGCCGCCGTGGATGTGTTCCGAGGTCCACAAGGCACTTTATACGGGCGTAACTCTATTGCAGGCATTATTAATGTTTACACACATAACCCTCTTGACTATCAAAAGACACGCATCAAAGTTGGTTATGGAAGGTTTAACGACTTCGTTACACAGGCTTCTAACTATTCGAAAGTGAGTGATCAATTCGGTTTCTCTACCTCTATCTCCTATCATCACAACAATGGTATGTTTACCAATCACTTCCTAAATGAGAAGGCTGACAAGCTGAATGAAGGCGAAGGACGCATAGGACTCTATTGGAGACCCAACACGAATTGGCTCATCCATCTCAATAGTACGCTCACACTTAGTAAGCAGAATGGGTATCCTTATGCACCTTATGATATTGTAAAAGATGAGCTGTCGCCTATCAGTTATAACCGCAATAGCCCTTACAAACGTCTTATCTCTTCTACTGGTTTCAATGTACGATATGAGAACGGGCATATTAGTTTCAATAGTCAGACATCTTATCAATTCATCAAATCACACCAAGGACTTGACCAGGACTTCACCCCGAAGGACATATTCTTCACTGATAATAGCTATCATCAGAATATGTTATCACAGGACATCACCTTGAAGTCGAATGACAAGGGGCGTTACCAATGGATTATTGGCGTGTTTGGTATGTTGCTACATTCCAACCAATTCGCTGAAACGAGCTATTACACGAGGAATTTCTCAACGCCTACTACCTATAAGAACCCCACTACGGGCTATGCAATCTATCATCAAAGCTCATATAATATATGGAGAGGCTTATCAGCAACAGCGGGTTTACGCTTTGATTACGAGCACGCAAAGACGAGTTACAACCAGGAGAAGGTGACGCTTACAACAGGCGCAACGGCTCATGTAAGAGACTTTATTAGTAGTGCTAGCTTCCGCCAATTCACACCTAAGTTCACGCTTCAATATCTCACAAACAAGGATAACCTCTACTATGCAAGTGTCACTAGGGGGTATAAGCCAGGCGGATTTAACACGATATTCAAGACTGATGCCGAGCGTACTTACGCTCCAGAATACAGCTGGAACTATGAGGTTGGAACACGATTGAAGTTCTTGAATGGGCGAATGACAGCCGAGGCTGATTTATTCTACATTGACTGGCGACACATGCAAACGACTTACACTGTCCCTGGTGTGGGTAACGTGATTGCTAATGCAGGGCACACCGATAGCAAGGGTTTCGAGCTTTCAATGGCTTATCATCCAATCAAGAGTTTACAGCTCACAATGAACTATGGATACACCCATGCTCGTTACTTGGAATACAAGAAGAGTGCTAACGAGGACTTCTCAGGTAATAGACTTCCTATGGTGCCTAACCACACGCTATCCTTAGATGGTACTTACACCATTATGCAGGCTGGATGGTTTGATAAGGTGGTATTTAATGCTGGTTTAACAGGTCTCGGTCGAATCTATTGGGCTGATGATAACATCGTCCGACAGAACTTCTATGCAACGCTCAATGCGAAAGTTAGTATCACAAAGGGTATAGTTACATGGGATCTATGGGGTAAGAATCTAACGGGAACTGACTATATGGCGTATGGCTTCAAGATGTCAACGGGTAACTACGCACAGAAGGGTAAGCCTCTATCCTTCGGAACTTCTGTCAGCGTGACATTCTAGAATTAGGGCAGAAAAACCAACGAATCACATGTTCAATAGTATATCTTCAAAGAAACTAAGTCTCGGTACGTTCTTCTGTCTATACATCGCACAGATGGTACCTTCATCCTTTCTCATGACAGCCTTACAGGTAATCATGAGGGAGGGGCAATATAGTCTTGCAACCATCGGACTGCTAAACCTCGTCCGACTACCATGGACGATTAAGTTCCTCTGGTCGCCCTTCATTGACCGACATTGCGTAACAGTGGGCGACTACAAACGAACGATTGTCACCACGGAACTGATATATGCCGTTGCACTCTTAGCCACTGGGCTCATCAACGTGCACTCGGAAATTACGCTCGTCATCATCCTCGCCTGCATCTCCATGCTCGCCTCTGCTACACAAGACATAGCTACTGATGCGCTTGCCATACTCGCCTTCAAGAAACACGATCATAGTATGCTGAACAGTATGCAATCTATGGGAGCTTTCGGAGGCGCTGTCATTGGTGGAGGGCTATTGCTCATCTTACTTAAAAGCTATGGTTGGAATGTCGTAGTGCCCTGCCTAGCCTTATTTGTTACGATGATGATCATTCCCTTACTGCTCAATACTCATATCAAAATAGAGAATGAGAAGCCACGAGAGCGTGCCAAGTGGACGGATATCTTCCGCTTCTTTACACGTAAGCAAATATGGCCGCAGATAGGATTCCTAATGCTCTATTACATGGGCATTATAGGTATTCTATCCATGTTACGCCCTTACCTCGTTGATAAGGGTTACGACATGAAGGAGATTGGCTTCCTTACGGGAATCGTTGGTACCACTGCCTCCTTTATTATGGCATGGTTCTCTGGAGTACTCATACGCCGAATCGGAATACATAAAGCACGTATCATCATTGCAGGGCTCATCATTCTGGCACCCGTATATTTCCTTGCAATGACCTTCACCGACTTCAATAAGGTAGCATTCGTCATGGGTATCATTTACATTCAGGCTTGTTACGGACTAGCTACCGTGGTTCTCTACACCTCAGCCATGCGATGTGTTCGCCCTGGCAGAGAGGGTACAGACTTCACGATACAGATTGTAATCAGTCATATAAGCGGGCTGCTCGTTGCCGTACTAGCGGGAACCGTGGCACACATCTTCGCTTATCGCGGTCTCTACATAGCCGAAACTGCGGTCGCTATCATTAGCCTCATCTATGTACTCATAGCCTTTAGACGGGAGAAGAACTCATAATTGTAACCGAAAATGACACGTACGTGTTACCGAAATGACACATACGTGTAAATGAAATGACTCGTATGTGTTACAGGTGGTAACACATATGTGTCACTGAGCTGACTCGTATGTGTCGCTAAAACGCACTATATTACCTATTCTTAGGTATTGCCGTATTCACCTGTTTTATATACTTTTGCACAGCGAAATATATAACGTTTCAAGATTAATACAAATATCACATGTTAACAAGACTACATTCTTATTTATTGTTGACGGGTACCTTATTATATAGTGCTGCCCTTCCTATTCATGCGCAAGCGCACTCACAAGGAGAACTGCAAAGAGATAGCCTAATGCAAGACTCGCTATCGAGCACCCCGTTCTTACATGACCAGACATTACAAACCGTGGAGGTTATTGGACGTAACGAAAGGTCATACAAGAACACAAACTCATTCATTGGAACTAAGACGGAAACACCGCTGAAGGACATTCCGCAGTCCATAGGCTACGTAACAAAGGAACTTGTGCGCGACCAAGGTGCAACGACTGTCAACGACGTAGTGAAGAATATCAGTGGCGTAAGCCCTTACACCTTCTATAACGACTTCTCTATCCGTGGATTCCGAACAACAGGTAACAGAAATTCAGGAAACCTCGTCAATGGTATGCGTGCACAAACTAGCCTTTGGAAACAGCAGTCATTGGCTAACATCGAACGTGTAGAAGTTATCAAAGGACCTGCTTCAGCCCTCTTTGGAAACGCAGCACCAGGAGGTGTCATCAACCGTGTTACTAAGAAGCCGTTGCCCTATAACCGCAATACTGTATCGACAACTGTCGGCAGTTTCAACACCTTGAACACCTATGCCGACTTCACTGGTCCGCTGGATAAGAAGCATACCTTGCTCTATCGACTCAACCTAGGTTACGAGCATACCGACTCCTATCGTGACCTACAAGAGAACACGAATTATATCATCGCACCTTCTTTCTCATTCCTACCAACACACAGAACACGCTTCAATGTCGATGTTGTATATCAGCGTACAGATGGCAAAGTGGACCGTGGTCAGCCAATCTTTGGTGATGGTGACTTGCGTTCAGTGCCTATTAGCCGTTCGCTATCAGCTACGAATGACTACCTGAAAGAGAACCTTGTAAACATCACGCTTGGCGTGACTCACAAGTTCACAGATAACCTCTCACTCAATGCCACTTACCTGAATTCATCCTACGATGAGGACTTACGTGAGCACAACCAAGCTAACGCTTACGTGAAGTTAGCAGATGGTTCACAAAGCCCATCACGTATTCTCATGCAATGTCTGATACGTCAGCGCCACTTCCGTAACAATAGTTTTAATACCTATTTCAACTATAATGTGACAACGGGTACGCTGCGTCATCGCATCCTGCTGGGCTATGATTACTTCCAAATGGCACAGCAGGCAGGCTCATCTGCTATGACTGCTGGCGGGTATCTACTCAAGGATGGAACGACAACAACAGCCTTTAAACCCGCAAACATTGCACGCTACATACTAGACAAGGATGGTAATCCAAAGACCAACGTCCCCTATTATGACTTGACAAGTAATAATAACAACGTGGAGCGTGACTACTCTAAATACATCTTCGTAACAACGGCTCTCTCGCCTTATTTGCAATATTCTCACGGCATCTACCTGCAGGAACAACTTGAGGCAGGACCCGTTAAACTGCTCTTGGGTATCCGCCAGGAATACTTCACAGATATCTTGAATTACAAGACTAACAAGGAGACACGCACCACACAACACGCATTCATACCACGTATTGGTGCAGTCGTTGCCATTAATCAGAACTTAAATGTATATGGTACTTGGGTAAAGGGTTTCGAGCCACAGAGTGCGTCTGTACAGGGGAATCCTAATACAGGTGGACCTTTCGACCCAGAATATAGCCAACTGTTTGAGGCAGGACTCAAGGGAGAATGGTTCGACAAACGACTCAGTACGACGCTCTCCTTCTTCCATCTTCAGAAGCGTAACACGCTCTATAATGCAAATGATCCAGCCAATCCAGAACGATTGGAACAGGTGGGTGAAGAAACATCAAAGGGTATAGAAATGGATATAGCAGGCTTCATCTTACCAAACTGGAGTATCGTTGCTAACTATGCTTATACACATGCAGCAATCACTAAGACTGCGACTGACTCAGAAAAGGACTTTGGTATGCAACGTCCTAATACTCCACGAAATGCCTTCAATATATGGTCGAAGTATATCGTTCCTACTGGTGCGCTACGTAACTTTGGTTTCGGACTCGGCTTGAATGCTGTAACCAAACGATATGGACAGGTCGGACGACGTGAGAATACGATTGTTTATCCTGGATATGGCTTGGTGAATGCGGCTTTATACTATCGTCTGCGCAACCTACAAGTACAACTGAATCTTGATAATGTGATGAATAAAGTCTACTGGGTAGGCGGTTACGACAAGCTCCGCTCATTCCCTGGAGCACCACGAAACATCAAGGCTACGGTGACTTATCGCTTCTAACAAATAGGCAACTAGTATTCTCTGAAATAACAAAAGGGCTGAATCACAATAGGTGATTCAGCCCTTCCCGTATATTCATAAGGCTGTCTAACAGTCCTTTTAACTCCTTATATCGAACTAATCCTATCTGCCATATCCACAGCTTGCTTAATTCTGTCACCCATCCCGATACCATCTTTCAGATTACCTATGATATGCAATCCTGGGTGCGCTTGTTCTATGGTGTCAATAGCATGGAGCCTAGCATCCGTTTCGGGCATATATTGTGGGATAGCATGGCTATGTCGATAAATGCGAATAACGTCTGCACGCGTGCCTTCGGGGTATCCTAACATCGTATGAAGAGACTTATTCACCAATTCCGTAAGCTCTTCATCCGTCTTATTGAGATATTCTGGATGGCGAGCACCGCCAATGAAGAACGCATAATTGGCTCCTTCTTTAGGTGAACGACCTTCAAAGCAAGCGGAAGGCATAAGGATTCCCAATACATTCTGGCGTTCTTTAGAAGGTACCAAACCACCAAAAGCATTCCAATGTACACGCCCCGTATTCCTCATTCCCACTCCAATCTCTATTACAGGAGCATAATAAAGGTTGCTTAAATCGTCGAGCTGTTCCTTAGGTAAAAACTCCAATAACTCGGGTAAAGCATAGGCTGGACAAGTGGTAATGACTTGCTCAGCTATTATAGTATTCTCACCCCAAACTAGTTTCCACTTATCTCCTAACGGCTCTATTCTCAACTCCTTGCAACTCGTTATGATTCTATCCTCACCTATAACTCTCCCTAACGCAGAAACTAGGTTGCGGAATCCTCCACACGTTGAGAAAACATCCTTCGTCGCACGCTTGTCTCTGGCTGTCTTAGGCTGTTTAGCCAGTGCTATAGAGCCTTTAATAAAGCTCCCATAATGCTGTTCTAGCGCATAGAGCTTAGGCAAGGCGAGGCGAGTAGGTAGCTTATAGGGATCGCCAGCATACACACCAGAGAGGAAAGGGTCGACTGCATAGTCCACAAATGACCGCCCTAAGCGTCGTTCAGCAAGGCTTCCAACACTCTCATTAGGGTCTGTTCCCTTCTTACGCCATGGTTCACCAAGGATGCGGAACTTATCCTTCAAGGTGAAGAGCGGGGTTGTGATAGCTGACCAAAGTCCAGAAGGCAGTGCACGAAAGCGCCCATCTTTCCATATCAAACGGCACTTAGCAGAACGCTGTGCCACCTCTAGCGCACAATCATCGCCTAACATATCGAAGAGTTCAGCCACCTCTGGATATTTAATAGTACCCGTACTCGGTCCTTGTTCCATAATGAATCCGTCTATCTCTTCCGTCTGCATGAGTCCACCGATACGCTCAGTCGCCTCCAGTACCACAACATCCTGACCTTTATGACGCAGGTGGGCGGCACAAGTAAGACCAGTAAGTCCGGCGCCAACCACAACTATCTTTCTTTGTTGTTCCATATTATTTATCTTCTATAGAAGCCTCTCGCCCGCTCTTCTCTCAATAAAGCAAGGGTGAGATATAAGGCTTTTTATATCGGTTTTGAGAACTTCTTATCAGTGTCTATCATCATTGGATCGAGTGCTGCAGCCACTGTTCTAACAAAGGGATTGCCCTCTCCTGTCATCTCCAACGTATGTTCTGTCAAACGAAGAATACCATCACGTTCCATCTCTTGCAGGCGTTCTACATCATAATTGATAGCCCTTTTCACCTCATCAACAGATATTGCTAAATCCTCTGCAAGATGTGTCCAATCAAGATGATAGTTACACATCAAACGCTCTATGACCTCACGTACAATTCGTTCTCTAGGCGTTAGTTGGTAACCTTTGCGGATAGGTAATGTGCCCTTTGTGACCTCTGCAATATATTCATCTATAGACTTTGTATTCTGGGCATAGGCTGTATCTAACTGACTAATACCTGTTACACCAAAGGCATACACTTGTCCTGTTGTGCGACGAGTACAATAACCTTGGAAGTTACGATGTAATCTATGCGACCGCAAAGCCTCAGATAGTTCATCATTAGGGAGCACAAAATGATCCAGACCAACACTAAGATAACCTGCCTCATGCAGTACCTCTTTAGCCTTTTGGAACATCATTGCCTTCTCTTCCGCACTAGGGAGACCAGCCTTCTCAAGTATCATCTGACGTTTAAATATCCATGGGCAGTGACCATAACTAAAGGTTGTAACTCGGTCGGGGCGCATTGCTACAGCTCGTTCTATTGTATTCTTGAAGCTATCCGACGTCTGAAGCGGTAAACCAAAAAGGAAGTCCATATTAAGACTAACGCCTGCGTTACGAAGAATAGCCACTATCTCTTCCGTTGGTAATTCAGAAGGTGTACGATTAACGAGCCTTAGTACATCCTCATTGAAGTCCTGAATACCCAGACTAAAACGATTAAATCGTGCATCCAATAGGCCTTGCCAGTCCTTTGCCGTTAGATAACCAGGGTGACATTCTATGGCGATTTCGGGCTGCTCTATCGTTGAGAACAGAGATAGTAAATGCTCATTTAGTTCCTTTAAAACACTCACTGGCATAGCAGTTGGACTACCACCACCATAATGAATCTGCGATATACGCCTACTCTTATCCAAGTGGGCTGCCACGAGATCTATCTCTTTATGCAACGCTTGCACATATTCTGCAACCCGCTCTTCCTTAGCCATTGGATAGGAATTACAGCCACAATAATGGCAAAGACGGCGACAGAAAGGCATGTGGAAATAGAAGGAAAGGTTCTTTTCACGCACCTCATTGCTATAATCAACCTCTTTCAGATACTCTTCTCCTGTAAAAGGACGGAAGAAGTTAGCGGGTGGATAACTCGTATAACGAGGTACAGACACATTGTATTTATCAATTAGTTCTTGCTTCATTCGTCGAAATAAATTATCCGACAAAGGTACGGATAAGCCTTAACATAAACAATCCTCATTTATGAGGAAAGCGTTTTACACTTCAATCCTAGGATAACTCGACAAGGGTTAAAGGCGTATTTTTTCGCAAAGAAAGGCGTAGGTTACATTATTATTTTTGTATTTTTGTGCCGAAGACCTATTTACTTAAAAGATAAACATCATGAATATAACAACTTCTGAGTTCATATTACGGCTGTTTATAGCAGCTATGTTGGGTGGAGCTATCGGACTGGAACGTGAATATCGTGCGAAAGAAGCAGGCTTTCGAACGCATTTCTTAGTGGCGTTGGGCAGTGGTTTGTTTATGGTTCTATCCCAATTCGGATTCAGTGACGCTCTAAGTATGCACGAGCATGTATCACTCGACCCCAGTCGTATTGCGTCACAGGTAGTCACAGGAATTGGTTTTATTGGCGCAGGTACGATTATCTTTCAGAAACATGTAGTGAGAGGACTCACCACAGCGGCTGGTTTATGGGTGACATCTGCCATTGGTATGACCGCTGGAGCTGGTATGTACGTGCTCTCTATCGCAACAACTATCCTCGTTATCCTATGTTTAGAAGCCCTTTATTTCATCTTACAACACTTCGGAACACGCAATATTAGTGTTACGTTCAGCACTCCGAAAGAGCAAAATATTCAGCTTGTCCTACAGCAATTACGTGAGAAAGAGGTGATAATAGACTCTTATGAGATGAATCGCAAAGACACTTCGTCAGGTCATTACTACCTAGTCACAATGGAGATGAAGGTAAAGCGAAATCATTACCAAAGTCATTTGCTCAACTTTATGGCAGAGTTTAAGGACGTGACGGTAGAGACAATGGAATAGAAATGAAGCCTCACCCCGCACCCTCTCCCAATGGAGAGGGGAGTGAATAGCCTCATTTCTAATAGAACAAACAACTCGTCTACCTATCTACTCGTAAACTTGTCAACTTAACAAACAACCCGTTTACTTGTCTACTCGTTAACTTATCAACTCGAAACCACCATCTCCAGAATCTGTACAAGAGGCTTGTAATACCATTACAAAGCACTTGGAGAAGTATTACAAAGCACTTGTAATCTTCTGGAATGCCATTCGGCTGTCTCCACTTTGTAAGTAAATGACACCACAATAAGCAAAACCTAGCCGAGACAAAGCCTTTTGCATGGGGAGATTATCAGCATGAGTATCTATGCGAAGGGCATGAGCTACGGAAGAACAATAGGCGATGATGTCCGCCATAATACCATGAACTCCATCCATAGAAGCCACTCGATGGATAACATAATACGGACTATCATCCAACCAATGAACACCCTCTATATAAGAATAGGTGGGCTCTGGTCCTGGCAAGAAAGCAAAAGTTGCAATGGGAATATCATTCTCACAAAGCAAGAAAGAGCCGTTTCGCTGTATATCCTGCTCTATTGTCTGTTGCGCAGGATAGCCCTTTCTCCATTGATTAAGATTACCAGCTGCTATCATCTTCGCCCTTCCCTGCCGCAGAAAATCCATAATAATTGGTAAGTCATCCATGCTTGCTTTGCGAATAGTTCGCCTATCAGAACGGTGCTCAGAATCTATTTTCTGCATACGATTATATCACTTTTATAAAACGTTAATACAAAGATATGAAGAAAACATCAAAGATAATTGCGAATGAGAGAATTAATATGTATTTTTGTCCACAGAATCGAATACTAACTTTAACAAGCATAGACAATGGAGAATAACCTTACTTTGCGTTCAGCTAATAGGCTGGAGGCGCACCTTAAAAAGAATGCACACGAGTTTACAAAAGATGACATCAAGCAGGTTGTAAGTGACTTGAACATCAGAATGATAAACTTTATGTATCCCGCTGGTGATGGTCGATTGAAGACCTTAAACTTTATGCTTCACTCACCAGAGTACTTGGAGACAATCCTAACCAGTGGTGAACGTGTGGACGGATCGTCACTTTTCAGCTTTATAGCTGCGGCTAGTAGTGACCTTTATGTTATGCCCCGTTTCTCAACAGCATTCATTGATCCGTTCTCAGAAATACCTACTCTTTGTATGCTCTGCTCATTCTTTGATCGTGATGGAAACCCTCTCGCATCATCACCCGAGCACACTCTTTGCAAGGCTATGGCAGCCTTTAAGAAGGTTACAGGCATGGAGTTCCATGCAATGGGAGAGTTGGAATACTATGTTATCCGCGATGATGAAGGTGTTTTTCCAGCTGATGATCAGCATGGATATCACGAGAGTTCGCCCTTCTCTAAGGGTAATGACTTCCGCATGCGTGCTATGCAGTTGATTGCAGAATGTGGTGGTAAGATCAAATACGGGCACTCTGAAGTGGGCAACTTCGTTGAGAATGGACGCTGTTATGAGCAGAACGAGATAGAGTTCTTGCCAGTTCCTGCCAATGAATGTGCCGAACAGTTGCTCATTGCTAAGTGGATTATTCGTAGTCTTGGCTATGAAGAAGGACTCGATGTAACCTTTGCTCCGAAGATAACAGTGGGTAAGGCTGGTTCAGGAATGCACATCCACATGCGCATAATGAAGGATGGAAAGAACATGATGTTAGACAATGGTAAGTTGTCATTGGACGCTCGCAAGGCCATTGCTGGTATGATGGATCTGGCAGAGAGTATCACTGCCTTTGGCAATAAAAACCCAACATCTTACTTCCGCCTCGTACCACATCAGGAAGCTCCAACGAATGTTTGCTGGGGTATGAGCAATCGTTCTGTACTTGTTCGTGTGCCTTTAGGTTGGACTTCTGGTGAAGATATGTGCCATAAAGCCAATGAGATTGAGCCACTCACAAAGCGTGATTACTCTGGTAAACAAACTGTTGAGATGCGTTCACCAGACGCTTCTGCCGATATCTATCAGCTTTTGGCAGGTCTTTGTGTTGCTTGTCGTCATGGTTTCGAGATGGCAAATGCAGAAGAAGAAGCCGAAAGGACCTTCGCAGATGGTGATATTCACGATCCAAAGAATGCCGAGCGTTATGCCACCTTAGCGCAATTACCTGATAGTTGTGCGGCGTCAGCTGATTGCTTGGAGCGTCAACGTAAGGTTTATGAAGAGCATGATGTATTCTCTCCTGCTATGATTGATGGTATCATCAAACAACTTCGTTCCTTCAACGATCGCACTTTGCGCCAGGATATTGAAGGAAAAGAAATGATGATGGAAAAGCTTGTTCGTCAGTACTTCCACTGCGGATAATATCCTTAAAATAGGTCTTTTCCAATAGAACGAGTCCCAGATAACAAATGAGTTACCTGGGATTCTCTTTTATTCTAAA
>ERZ651108.242-NODE-242-length-28997-cov-8.395273_pt1 | contig 28997 bp, 38 predicted proteins | sample MGYA00512173_ERZ651108 | MGnify/ENA metagenome assembly ERZ651108 | reverse complement strand
CTTCCGCTTGAGCTTTTGCCGTAGCCTCAGCTTCAGCCTTAGCTTTTGCTTCAGCTTCTTTACGTGCAGCTTCTGCTTCTTCTTCAGAAATAGAAGGAAGAACTTCTGTATTGTAGTTAGTGAAGTCTAATACTACTGTATCACCAGTAGGAAGGATTTCACGTACTGTAGCTTGTTGAGAAATGCAATCAGCAATTTCTTCTACAGTCAATAATTCACGATAGATACCACGTACAAATTTGTTACGTAAACGAATTGGACGACGGCATTCAACATTAACAAGTTTAGTCTTCAAAGTGCTCATCATATGCCTCCTGAATAGAAACGATTAATTCATCATCGATAAGATCATAAGCTTCTTTAAGCTCAACGTTATCTTCGATTTCTTCAGCAAGATCTTTGCTGTCATTTTCATGAGTGCGATCGATATCAGAAAGCAATTCAATTTCAGCTGCGTCATCTTCATCATCAGCTTCAATATCAATTTCTTCATCTTCTAACTCAGCTACGGAATCGATGTCAGTGTTGTCATCGTCATCATCTAATTCGATTTCATCCATAGCATCAACGACGTTATCGATAGTGTTATCCATATCGTTATCAGTAGCAGTGGAATCAGCAACAACGTCTTCTACAGTAGAAGCTGCATCATCAAGCTCTTGATGGATAGTTTTATCATCTGCCATTATTAAATCCTCCTTAAAAATATTAATCTATAGCAGAATCGATGTAATCATCGTTATCATCTGCTAGATCATCTAAATCATCATCGGATAATGTAGATAATGCAATATCTTCATCATCCATAATTTCATCATCATCGTCACCATTTTCAATGGCGTCAATGATATCTCTTTTAGCAATTAAAGAATCTAAGAAAGCGTTTTCATCGACCATTACGTCAAATGCATCTTTCTCGTCAATTTGCTCTTTAAAATATTGATCGAGTTCACTGTTCATTGCAGTACCTCCATTAAGATTACTGATATGTTAACGTGATACATTTTTTAATATTGTTTGAACTTGACGTTCTAGGATATAAATAATCACAGGAACGTAGTAAAATATATCATGTTGCGGGATAGTATAGTTAAAGTCTTCTAGAGTTTTGATTAAGAACTCTTCATATCTATTCATCTTATCTGTATTATCATTAAAATAATCAATGACAATATTCTTGAAATAGTTTAGATCATCAGTTTCATACCGTTCATTATCTCTAATACGCATAACTGTATCATCATCAAATGAAGGTACTTGCCAATAGTCACCCATTTTATATTCATGGAAGATATAATAGTACTTCTCTAGACTATAGTATAATAGAGATGTCTTATCTTCTACCATCATACCATAGCAAGATGGATTACATATAGTACCAATATCTTTTCGCTCTAATGAGTGGAAGAAAGATTTAGAATAATCTAATGCAAATGTAGCCCTAGGAGTTAGTTGATGTGCTACGTGTAGATAGTCTAAGTCACTACTATTCATAATATCATGACGTTTAATGAACTCAATCATGTAACTATCATAGAAATTATGCTCATCATAAGAGAAAATAAAAGTCTGAGTTTTATTACTATAGAAGAGACTTCTATAGTAAGCAATCATATCCTGACAGATATTTTCTAGTCTACTAATATAAGCGTAATCATCATCTTTGATTACTAGAGATAAGTTAGTACCAATATTAGTTGTATCCATGGTATAGGATTCTACAACTAAGGAATCGATATCTGTATTATCACCATCATGGGAGCTTAGTCGATAAGAGATCTTATACATATTAGCCCCAGTAGGTAATGTATCTAAGGATACACTTGTAACTTTGAAGAGGTATTCTTCATTAGTATGATTAATGATAAAATAGTCTTGAGGATATGGTTTAAATGCATTAGGTACAATATATGCATCACCTTCAATTGTATCAGATTCAAGACCAAAATCTCCAGCATCCATTTGGACTTGAATTCTATCAAGACCAAAGATAACTGTATCTTTAATTTTATTATATCTTAATGGAGAATCTCCATCAGTATAACTATAAGCTAAGTTTGTAGACTCATCTAATGTACTCTTACTAGTATTGATATTGTAGTAAGTACAAGTAGTAGGAGCTTTATCTGTAAATGTATAGAATGTATTATCAAGCCGTTGAACTTGTGACTCTAAGATAGAGTTTATCGTGGCTGTATATGTAGTGTCAAGGAATTTACCCATAGTCGACCTCCTTTATTAATGTGATGTTTAAGACAAAAAAATAAAGCGGTATGGACTTTTAAGCCCATACCACTATATTATTTGAATACAGAAGTCTTGTATCTTATCTATAGATACACCATAATCTTTATCTGCTTTATTTACATGAGCAAAGACTCTAGATCCCCTAAAGAATGCTATATTATTCTTTATAAAGTATTCTATTTGTCTCTTAGCTATTTCACCAGCTGAATCATTATCAAAGTATAGATGAATATCCATATACATTATACCCTTAGATAAGATATACTTTAAGATAGCTGAGTATTTATTACCAGCTGCTGCAAAGTATATTCCAGTAGCTCTATTAGTGATATTATTGTATATAGATATGATATCAAATTGTCCTTCTGCTATATGTACCATAATTCTATCCGATGTATATGGAATACAAGATGGTATACAGAAAGCTTTATTATAAATATCTCTATCATCTAACTTGCAGATTAGATATCTGTATTTACTATCAGTTTGTCTAATACAACGCATAGAGAGCGATGTATTATTAACCGAGAGGAATCCTACATAGTCCCTTTGAATTCTTTCAAAATCAGATTCTGTAGCTCCCAGATACCTCATGATCTGGCGTTTAAAAAATGAAAAATCGAAGATAATCTTCATATTCATCATTTCAGATACCGATAAATTAGTACCTAGACGACTATTGATATAATTCACCTTGTCAGGATATATATCATAGTTTACCTCAAATGCATCATATGCTACTTGAGGTTCTCTAATACGATTAGCAGAGTAGGAATTACTTCTACTTAATCTCATCTCTTTATTATGAATATCAATAGCTTGGATAAGTTCCTCATCTCTAATATCTAAAAGATTAAGGAAAGTCCTATTGACTAATCCACCTGCTTCACATTTAAAGCAGTTAAACATGTAAGGCTTATCCGGAGATAAGCCTATATACATGTGTTTTTTACCAGCGGAAGATGTATGCCCACAGTATGGGCATCGTAAGACTAGTTCCTTTTTACCAGCAGCAAACTGGCTATTAGGAATTAGTGATTTTAGTTTGCTGCCGATATCCATTATTTTTCTTCGTCTTTCTTGTATTTATTTTTTGCTTCAATAACTTGAGCAACACCAGTACATACTGCGGCAGTTAATACTGCTACACCGCCTAAGATGGTTGCTACAGATGTACCTGTTTCTTTATTTAGTTCGAATGCGGCTTTACCTGCTTTACTTACTAATTCTGCGAAATTCATATCTTTTTCCTCCTATAGACTATTTATTATTAATAGCATTAACTAAATCTTTACTTACTTTACCTTGGACAAATGCTTCTACCAAATCATCAGACCGAGATGTAGCTTCTGCTATTTTTGCTTCAATCAATTTTTCAATATCTGTTTTAGTAATAGAATCAGTATTAATACTTTCTTCTTTTTTACCTCGATTAGCTAAAGCTTTAGCTCCTTCAACTGCTGCATAGCCAGCTAATACTGCACCGGCAGCTTTACCTGTAGTTTCAATTACATTACAAATACCATCCCAATTTTCTTTAGATAGGGAATCAATCAGATCTAATACCATGATGTATTACCTCCTTGTTAAATCATTAGTTGAAAAGTACTTCCAAAGTAATATCTTGAATGCGTTGACGTAATTCTTCTTCAGAAGTCTGCTTGTATAGCCATTGAAGTGCTGGAATTAGACGAGCTGTATTTCCTTCAGCTAATTCTAAGACTTCAGCAGCACTAGCTTTCTTAAATCCAATAGCAAAGCCAATGGATTCATAGTTTATAGTACTTGGTTTAGGAATAACTACTTTAGGTTCACCAATTTCAATATCCATAGTTTTTCTTTCTACTGGAACTAAAGTTTCTACCTTGACTGCTTTCCAGTCAGGTTTAACTCCTACAATAGTTTTCTTATCTTCATCATCTTTTTTGTAGATGAATGGATTTAAACGATTACCATTTAGATCTTCCTTAGGAAGCTCATCACTAATCGCTACCTTATTAATACAGATATCATAGATATCCTTAGGAGTCAACTGATCTTTGAATTGATTATAAGTTAACTCTAAATCAGAACCACATTGTTCAAATGCTGCTTTAACTTCTTCTACTAATTTAGCTGTAATCATAATTATCTTATCCTTTCACCAATTCTAATTTGTGGTTTAAAATATAACCAGATGGATTAGAACTGGTTAGTTGTGTTAATACATTCATAAGTGGTAAGTATTTAAACTCTTTAATTGTACGGTATTCTTGAGAACCATATGTAACCTTACCATTTTTAACATATTCATCTAGATAGTCTTCCATATAATAGTATAGACTTAGGTTATTATCCATTCTAGTATATAGATTTCTAGAAGAGTTTGTTTTCAATCCATACTTAATGAAGATATCTCTAACCATCTCTGGATTAAAGTTTTCACTTCTTGCAGCCATAAGTAAGTCATACGTAAACTCAGCAGATTTAACTGCATTTACTTGTGGATCTGTTAGTACACGATGACTACTAATAATATCAGCATCAGCTGCATATTTATCAAAGTATGCTTGTTGCATATATCGTCTAATATTAGTCTTAGCGCTATTGACAGTATAATATTCACACTCATACTCAATAGCTAAGTCTAAAACCTTAATAGACTCACCTAACTTAAACATATCTTCAATCAGCTTACTATTAAAGTATCTGAAGTAGATATTATTTAAGATAGCGATATATGGTCTAGTAGTACACTTTTGAAGAATAGTAGTTAAGTTTAATTCTTCAATAGTAGTATGGAATCTACGTTCAGCTACATCTTTTGCAAGATCATAATCATCGTAAATTCTTTGTCTTAATACTGGATTGATATCCATCATACATTCTAGAACGTCATCTCCAGTTCCAATGTCAATATTATTCTCACGAATAAACTTGACGTTTCTTAAAACTACTTCTGGTATATGATCAAATCTGTATTCCTTATTCATCCGTTTTTACAACTCCTAACTTCTTATCCCATTTTCTTCCAGGGATTTGTCCTTTAATAGTTAACCAAATATAATATAAGAATGGCAATGTTTTATATATCCGACTAATCTGCCAAACTTCACCTTTATACATAATAGCACCTTTCTTAGCTATATTATTTAAGTATCGTCTATAGTTTCTATAGAATGTGATATTCTTGGTAAAAATCTTTATACTTCTATTAGAGTTATGAGAGTATTTTACATTATATTTATCACATAGATTTTTATAGGTTTCATATGGATCATCATTATCTAATAAACTATCTATTACTAATACAGCAAAGTCTACAGATCTTTTTAGAATATAATCTGGCAATCTACCAACTCTTCCAACATAAATACTGATTTCTTCAGGTGTAGCTGTATATTTCTTGATATATTCATCAGCATCATATGTTTGAGTGGCTAAATAATCACACTTCTTTCTATTGCCTCCATACTTTAATTGAATCTGGCTTTTAGATAAAGTTGTAGCATCAAATATCTCTTCAATCAATTTTATATTAAAGTATCTGAAATAGATATTACTAATAATAGCTTTATATTTAAAATAGGATCCTTTACCTAATGATAAGACATCAGTAAGAGTTATTTCTTCGAATGACTTTTCAATAGCCTCCTCCATTCTAAATATTTGATCTGTATCAGCTCTAATTGTATTAATAAAGGGATTGATTACATTTAATTCAGTTTCCCTAACATTAATATCATACCTTTGACAGAATAGATAGTTCTTTAAAATCATACTATCTACCCCATCAATAAATTGAGTTAATTTCATTAAAATCTACCTCCTATTTTTGTAAACCAATTCTACCAGCGGAAGCTGAAATATATTCAATCTTATGATTACCATCACGATCAAATTCTACAAATTCTCCCACTTGTAATGCTAATATTTTATTTGCGTTTTTCAATACCGCCTCCTTAGCTTCATTAGGCAACTTCCAATCTGGATCGCCAAAGTTAACTACATTCTCTTCACTCATTTCACCTCCACCATTCCAGAATTCAGAACCGGACTTACGCACTGCAGAGAAGATGTTTCCATCTACATCTACTTCAGCTGTCATCCAGTCATAATAATGAACGTCATATTGGAAGTATGAGTCATTATATCCATAGTTGGATTCTAACTTATAGCTATTCTCGTCTAAACGAATAATCTTTGTATCTGCACTAGACAGATTTAATGCCGCTAAAGTTTCAATAAGTTTATTCATGATATATTTCCTCCTTATTCTAATAACACTAAACACAAATATATCATATCACCCTTATAATATACGAATATAAAAAATTTAGAGTACAAAATGCCACTAGGAGTTAATCTCCTAGTGGCTATTAGATTATTTCTTACCGTAAGTATTATCCCAATTAGCAATCTTCTCATTGAGTTCATCTAGCTTATCAGTCTTATAACCATATGCAAGATTGAATCTTAGTTCTCTAATATCTTCAATATCCATATCCCATGAAGCAATCATTTCAGATTTGAAGTCATAAAGATATTCTGAATCTACACTATTATATAATTCAATATAGGCATCAGTAAAGTCTTTAATAAACTCTGTAGGAAGTTCCATATCTAATAAACATTCGAGTTCACCTATAATATAATCTACTTCCCAATAGATGTCTTGATTAGTAAATTCAATACCATTGATTTCACCTTTGAATTCTTGAATAACTTTTGATTTCATTTTGTTTTCCTCCAAATAAAATAATACCACTAGGAGCATTAAACTCCTAGTGGCTTTTCAGTATAATCTCTTGTATCCATATAATCAAGCATATCAGTGAATGCTTCTTTTGCTTTAGGATCTGGGTTATTTACATTTATATATCCTTCTGGAGCAAGTATCATTACATTATCAGTTTCATCTAATGCATATTTGATATCTCCAGTATCAGCTACATAAAAGTTATCTCTATTTACATAGAATTTATATCCAGTATAATCAGATTTAAATACGGTCTTATCCTTTCTTAGCTTATTGCTAATCAAAGTATAATATCCCTTTAGTAACATAGTAAATCTCCTTACATATTAGAATTAGGTATTATTCTTTTGTTGATCCGTATTTAGAATAGATAATTCCCTCTACTTTAAGGGACTTAGTTAATACAGTATCTAGAATTATCATTAAAGTTTCATGCATATATGTATTAGTATTGGACTCCATCATAAATAAGACATCATCGTCTAGTCCATAATTATGTATCTCAAATGATAATTTCTTCAATATCGGTTTACTTCCAGATATATCGAATACCATACCAGACTCATAAGTAATACTATCCTTACATTGTCGGCATTCGATGTATATATGTTTACCTCTATTTATTATCTCAGCATTAACTCTACCAAATAGATATTGCTTATACGTTTCTAAGATTGATTTAAGTACATTAGTCTCCAATTTCTCTTATCCCCTTAAGTTTAATAAATGAACTATACCCAAAATTAAGACTACAATCTTCAAATGATTCTAATACTTCAGCTATTGCATCATCATTAACTCTACCAAGTTTAGTAACTTCTTTGACTGGATAGATTCTATCACTTTCAATGAAGTCTAGCATATTAATATATGCAAAGCTTATCTTATTATCATTCTTTTCAATTATGAATCTACCTTTGATATGATAGTAATCATCTTTATGGATACATTCTACAGCAAATGTATTTTGAGTCTCTTCGATAACTACTTTACCAAATAGTATCCTATTCATTGCCTTTTCTACTTCGCATAGTCTAAGCATTAGTCTTCTCCTTTATTAACAAATCTACTTGAAACCTTAATAGTTGGGTCATATCCATAAGTCTTATTATACTCTTCAAACTTATCAAGTACCTTGTTTAAGTTACTACTATTAGCCCTGCTAGATAGAAAGACTGATTGGATTTTTTCACCAGGCTTTCTACTAGTACTATATACAATATTAATACGGTTTACATTTTTCTTATCTATCATTAGCTTACCGTTTATTATAATATCACTATTATTAATTTTACAATATATCACTATATCTCTAGTGTATTCTACTATAGATACTTTACCAAATAGTAGTGATCTAATACTGTCTACTAATTCATTAAAGTTAATCATTATCTGTTTCCTCTTTATCTATATCTAAGTTTTTAGCTAAAATATAGTTACTGTAAATATAACTTAGTAAATCATCTAGACTTTCTTCTATAGCCATAAGATTCAATACATATCCAGAGTCTAATCTAGTTACGTTAAAATATACCTTTCTAAGTTTATCATTACGGAAGGATAAGTTTAAAGTATATCTATACCCATCTTTAAATATAGCACAAATAATACATAAAGAGTTATTATTCATATTGCCAGTTATAGATATATCACCGAATAAGAAATCAGAAAATTTAATCAATGTAGGCTCATAATAATCTCTTGGTAATTCAGTTCTCATGGTAAATTTCATTATATTCAATCCTCCATATTTATTATAAAGATATAGTTTTAATGTCTTTAGTATAACCATATTGTTTATTAGCTTCTCTGAAGATAGCTAATATCTCTTCAATACGAGATCTATCTCTTCTAGCTAATCTGTATGTAGTCTCCAATGGATATTCTGGATCATGCTTATCATATAAATTGCACTCGATATTCAATAAAGTGATCTTATTCAACTCTTTATCTATGATTATTCGACCAGCTATTCTTACTTCTTCTTCCCTATAAGTGCATTCTACAATTATATTTGGTAAGAATTCTTCAACAATTACATCGCCAAATATAAAATTATAGAATCCTTCTGGCATATCATTTAAGTTAATCATTCAATCCTCCTTTGAATAAAAATATATGGGTAAGAGAGACTAACTCTCTTACCCTTAAAATATTAACCATTATTAATTAAGCTTGCATATATCAAGAATTCCTCATTAAGTAACTCCTGTTGTGGAGTAAATGCTTTACCAGTATTCTCCTTATTATCGAAATCAATAATTTGGAACTTAGATGATACTATAGTAGCAAGCATAGAAACGAGTAGATTAGTAATCTTCTCATTTCGATAAATGGATGCAACAGATTCATATGTATTAGAAGAGGTAATCTTCATTAACTCTTTCTTATTCATATTAACCCGTTTAATTACTTTAACAAACTTACCAGATAAGATTGCTTCCATAGTATATAAGCCATTAGATGCTAATATACGTTTAGCCGCAATGATAAGTTTGATATAGTTAGTTAAATCAATAGACCCTAAAGAAGATGGATCTCCAAACCACTTATAGAATAGATAGCACACTAGCATCTTTTGATGTGGTACAATTGGAGACTTACGTCCTTTAGATAATTCTACTTTATAATAATCAATCTCTTCTTTAGAGAATGGACCAAATCGTTCTTCAATTTGCTTCATAGTATTCTTGAAGTTTACTTGGTTATGAATCAATAAGGCTTCATTCTTCTTGGAGAGATGACTTTCAAATTTATCGAATTCTGAATTGTCATCATCATCACCTTCATTACGGTCAGATGATAATTGATTGAATGCGAATTCGTATTTAGCATTAACAACCTTATTCTTGATATTGTTTTTAATAGATACATATATTAGATTCAATAATGTACCATTATAAACAGCCTTTGGAATAACTTGAATGATAATACTAATGATTGTATCAAAGCTATGAGAGAATTTGTTACGTGAACGGATAAATTGTCTATCCCATGCACCAATATTCTTATTCATATCTTGTAAGATACGACTAGCTGTTGTTTCAGATAACTTAGTATATAGATCCATATCTGGATGCATATCTACAATAAGGATATCATAGAACTTCATCAAATACTCGTCTATATTTTGTACCTTCTTAATATAAGCATAATGAATCAATAGTGGAATCAAGATCAATTGAAACATGCTTACTTCCATTAATGCTTGAAGATGTTTATTAGCATATTGAAGCACATTACCATTCTTCTTATTACGTTTGATATGAATGATAAAGTTATCTTCATTTAATGCTTTTACTTTTCTAGCAAATGTACTAAACAAGATATCTCGTTTAACATCTGCCATGAATGCATCTAGATCATATACATTGGATTCATCAGTATCAATCAAGAACTTAATTCTTGCATAGATAGCGATCAACTCATGTTCAGGATCATAGAATTTTTCAAAGTAATTTAGATAATGTGTAAAGTGATCTACACGTTCTTCAGAAGAATAGCATTTCTTAATACTCAATACAAATGAGTTAAAGATAAGACTTTCTTCTTGATTATTTGTAAGCATTTGAGACAATGGAGCAATAATTTGTTTACCTCTAATTGTCTTTAATACTTTATCTTCCTCTGATGTTGGGAACCAATCATCAATAGGAGGGATGGCGTCCTCTGGTCTAATAGACGTAGAGAACGTTCTTGCTTCTGGAGTACGAATAGAGTACTCTCTATCATATATTTCCCCTGACTCTTCGATGTTACGTCGAACAGTTCTACTTGTCAATGCTTCTGTTAGTTGCATTACTTCCTCCTCATACATAAACGAATATCATTACTATTCATCTTTATAATATATGATTTTATATTCGTTTCGTAGTCTTGGTCCTCCTAATATTCGATTTGATATTTTTACTAAGAGCCTTGCTTTGCATTGATGCGGCAGTTGTATTAGTGGTTCTAACTTTACCAATATGCTTAACTACCTTATTTGCATTACCACCAGACTTAACTCCCTTTTTGAGCAATCTATGTTTAAATAACGGATCTATAGCTTGAGCTTGCTTTTCACCTTCAAGACGAAGTTGCGCTTTAGTACTACAATCAGTTACTAATTTAAAGAAATCTTTAGCATTTCTAATTACTAAATTAGATTCTTCATAATAATGCTTCTCTAGATAGCCGTGTTGACGTATATATAGGAACCCGAAATATAGAATTTTAGCGAAATTCACTACCCCATAGGGGTTACGTTCTTTAGGCTTAGATTTAAGCACTTCATCGGGCACTTTATCTAAAAGCTCGTCTACTAAGATGCCATTTGCATTATATACATGAGCAAATGTGAAAACGAAAGCTGGGTCATTAGAAAAGAATTGTACTTTATAATTCTTCAAAGTACTAGAGTGACTATCAGTTCCACTCTTAGGAGAAAATTTAAATACAACTTCATATGTAAACTTAGGTACTATCTCAGATGGTACTCTAAGGAGAATAAAATAGTTTTTACCATCATTGAAGAAGTTATGCTCGATCTTCCCGTTGTATCTTAACATAACCTTTTCAAATTTTTTCTTATAAGCTTCAGCTAAATATTGCGAGCCAGTTACATTACCTTTACCCGCAGGAGATTTTCCATATTCATCTAAAGTCATTTCTAACTTAGCCATCCAAACTTCTCCTTAATGAGGTTCTTACCAGGATAGGAATTCAATTCCTACCCTAGTAAGCTTGCTCTGGACAATTAATCTTTATAGATATTGTGTGCTGGAGATTGGCAAAGGAATTGCTTGGTTGTGACAAGCATACCAACCACATTAGCAACAATGTCTAACACAGTGATATCTGATTTAATAGAAGATAGTACTAAACCATCGGCTTCACCTGTACGTAAGTTAATAGGTGTTTTAGTCTCGATAGTAGTCTTGATCATATCTTTAACTTCATCAGATGCTTCGGAATATGAGGAAGGTACTTCACCAAGGGAAGAACCATAAAGTTTTGCAAGTAAATCTAAATAGGAGTTGTATACTACACTAATGATTCCATTATCAGGATTTTTATGAAGTTCATGGAATACATTGAATGCTTGGATATTAGCACCCCAACCATAACCATGTTCAGCAGCAGACATGCAGTTCAATACAGCATCTTCTGCAGCATCAAAACGATTATCACGTTCTTCTGGAGTAGATCCGCCAATATATAAGTCAACCATATTAGCTTTCATGCTATGAATACGACGACGTAAGTTACCAATATCATTTAGGTTCTTACCATCTTGTTTAGCTTGAGCTAATTGCATTTCTAAGTTATTGATGATAGATTTATAGAAGTCAGAGAATTCTGTAGTACCTTCTTTATACATGAGTTTAGGGTTAATAATTTTAGTTTTATTATAACCTGCAACAACTGCATCTGCAGTACCACACCAATCAACGATTGTATCAACTGTTGGAGCATCACCTTTTTCTTGGTCTTTTTCTTGTTGCTCTAAGTTGATATATTTACGAACTGTACGAGCATCACATAAGTTAGCTAAGTCCATAAGTACTTCTTTTTTATAGATATCAGATACAAGACAGAATGGGATATTAAAGTTATTAGCTTTAGCATTCATCATTGTCTTAACCAATGGATCCATAACAGCTGCAATATCACTGGATACTTTAGGACACATGATAACTGTTGGAGTTAATTCACGACGATCTTTTAAAGGTTCCATGATATTATGGTAAATAATAGAGGAGAAGAAGTTAATCATTTCTGGAGTATCAATAGGATCTTCGAAGAAGTAGATTTTAGGTGCATTGATTTCTGCAGTAGATTCAGCTTCATTAGTAACGAATACTTTATCAGCATATCCTGCATCTAATGTCATACCATCAAAGATCTTGATATAATCTTGACTATCCATAGAACGTTTAACGTCAATGTATACATCAGTACCATTTTCCATATAGATACCGGAGATCAACTCAGCCATCTCTTCATTATTATTTGTAGAGATTAGAGCAATCTTATGGATATCTTCATATGTTTGGATTTCACGAGTCTGAGACATGATAGTTTCAGAAGCACGTTTAACCAATTCATTAAGTTGACGTTCTAATTCTGCTGGTGGTAAATGCCAGTTATAGATTTCAACATTATCTCTATTTGGTTCACATTTAGTAGCCAAACGTTTATAGATAAGTTGAGATAATAAAATAGCAGATGTTGTACCATCACCAACATTCTTAACTACATGTGAAGTTAAGTCTTCTAATACTTCACGGATACTCATTTCTAAAGTACCATTGAAGTAGATATTTTTCAAGATAGTATGACCATCTTTAGTAAATTTAGGAAGGATATCATCTTTCTTGATTTGAGTAGCAGACCCATAAGGTCCGAAGGATGTAACTAGGGAATCAGCAATGATTTGCAATACTGCCATAGTTTGTTCATGTAAAGTTTTTTGCTCTACAATATTAGAGTAGATATGCATAATTACCTCGCAATTTTAACTAATTTGTCATATGGTTCAACGACATAGAATAAGTTCTTAGGAAACATATCGTAGAACTTAGCTTGAACTATATACTTACCTAATGTATAGTCGTAGTCTGTATTGATAGCATTACGTAAAGCAAAGACATGCTTGCCTTCTACTTTAGGAGAGTAGTCTTCTAATCTGAATAAGCTATCAGTATAGATAGCATCATACTCATTTAAAGGAATATCTCTCTTCTTATAGATACGTAGTTTGTTTTTTAGATTTAAACTCATAGACCGTAGATTAGTTTCTTGATATTCATTATCTACAGCTATAGCTATATTGAAGCTCTTACCTTCGATGCCAATAATATTATAGAATAGTCTATATAGATCAGTCTCATAAGTATTAAAGTAAAGTAGTTCACCATACTTATTAATAATCTCTTCTAATAGATCATCAGCGGAGTCTTGGTATTCTTCTTTTAATAACGCAGTTAATGGATTTGGTTTAGTACGTTCTTGAAAGATATAGATCATATCTAATTGAGATAGATCTAGTATTCCATCAATGAAGTACTTAGAATTCTTAAATCCATACTTTATTACATCATATATCGATAAGTCTGTATTGAATAAACTTGAGTATTCAAATATAGGAGCGACTGTTTTACCTTCCATATGAGTATCCTTACAAAAAAATAAGGAGATAGAGAATGACTCTATCTCCTATAATATTACATGTCATCTAAAGATGCACGTTTGAATTCACTATTACTAGAGGAGCTACCACCAAAGCTGCTATTACCAGCATTAGAGTTTACCCCTAACTTTTCTGCAATTGCTTCAATAGTTGCATTAGTATTGCTACTAGCATATTGAGCTGTTTCATGTACAGAGTAAGCATATGCATTAGTCATAGATTTAGCATATTCTTCCAATACTAATACGAAGTCTTCTAAGTCCATATTTTTGTAGCTATCGAAGTCTTTATCACCATCGAATTGCTCTTTATCAAAGTTATGAACGGAGAAGTGCAAGTCTGTACGACAGATAAAGATAATTTCTTCTTCTAAAGCAGAAAGATCTTTATTCAATTTACGGATACAAATTACAGGTTGTTCTAGACCGAAGTCGGAACCATCAGTAACTGTAAGGAATGTATTAGCACCTGTAGTGATACCAACGGAAGTTAATTCACCTGCAAGGAAACGACGAATTTCACGAGCTAAGATACGAGCTTTAGTGTGTTTCAAATATGCACTAACTTCACGATCACGATCAGGCATTGGATAGTCTTGACCAGATACCATTTTCAATGGAGCGATACCAATTTTCAAAGTACCTTGCCAGAATGTAAAACCAATAGAGGAACCACCAAAGGTTTTAATATCTTTGGAGTTTGTCATACGGTAATTAGAGTAAACGTTAATAGATTTCTTTTGACTGGATCCACCAGTACGGTTAAATAAGCCTTGTCCAAGAGCCATTTTTGTTACCTCCTATAAAATAAGATAATAATTAATCTATTGTAGGCTACACTGTATTATCCTACAACTATGGTTATAATATATCCTTGTAATAGGATATATTTAGAATCATATATTATTAAGGTGATATGATGATATAGTTTATAGTTTTAAGCCTAAAGGCAGAAGGGAGTCATATCATGAATTTAGTAGACGCATTAAAAGCAGTAGCTCCAAAATTGGAAGGTAACATGAAGGTTACCAAAGCAGATTATTCTTCTTATAACGTTAATTGTTATGGAGAAGATAATGGAGACTATATTACATTAAGTGCTAATGTAGAAGGTAATATTAGTGAAACTGATTTTGATATTTTCAATATCAATGTATCAGTAAATGATATTGAAGAAGAATTATCTTCTGAAGAAGTTTTAGATATCTTCGGTAATGGATCAGTAGATCCAACTGGTGTAGAAGATTTGGATATCGGAGAATCTATGATCTTTGAATTATTCTAAAAGAAAAATCCCCTAGGAGATTCAATCTCCTAGGGGTATTTATTTTTTTTTGTTTATCTACGTTTAAGTTCCATATCAGGATAGTTGATATAGATACGATTATAGTCTCTTCTTAAAGTTTCACGCTTAGCTAACTCTTCTCTTAGCTTAATATATTTAGCTTGTAAGATAGCATATTTAGATCTAAGTTTTTCATCTAGATCATCTTCAGATAATACACCATCGATGATAGATAAACGAGTATTGATAGAATGTAATAATAGCAATGCATCATTTTCTTCATCAATATTACGTAAACGTATTTGGAATTCAAAGAGATCATTTTCATAATCTTTAATAGCACTATATTTGAAAGAATTCGTTGTGTCCCTATATTGTTTTCTAGCCCAATCGATTGGACCAGCTTCTAATAGAGAATTGTCATCGATTCGGGATAGTGCTGTAATAACACGTTCGATCTCACGCTTAACTAGACGAATAGCAGTGTAAGACATTGCTTTACGTAAGCCTTTGATTGTAATGATACGATTAGATAATACATCATTATATACAGATAGACACCATGCAATAATAGTAGATGTATCTCTAGGACCACTATTAGTATAATTGATATATCCAGAGTTCTTTAATTTTTTGATAGCAATCTCAAGATCCATACCAAAGCCACAGCCAATTAAGAAGTCATCAGCTAATAGCATATCATGGTCTTTATACATAACAGAAGTAATCTTCCAAAGTAGATCTTTAAAACCAAATGCTAATAATGCAGCATAGTTTACTGTATTAGCTCTACGGATAACACTATTAGTTTTATCTAAGTACATATCGATTTCTGCTTTAGCAATATCGATAGGAGAAGATGTATTAACTAATGCACCGATATCATGTAGAATTAATGATAAGATCTCTCTATTAGATAAGTCCAAGATAGGATTGAATAATTTAAAGTCAATCTCTACATAGTACTTATTAACTTTAGCTTTGGAATCATCGCTATTGTATTCAAATGCATCATTCAGAAGAATATCATAGATATCATTATCTTTAATCACTGGCATTACACAGATACCAAAGAATGGAGTATCTGTATTCTTAGAAAGCAATACAGTATTACAAGTACTCCCAGTAAAGAAAGAGTTAAGTTCATGATTCAACTGTCTTAGAAGATCTGGGTCTTGATTTGTACGAAGTTGCTCAATAATATCTAAGCAATCGCCGAAATCATAATTGTTCATACTAGAACTCCCTTCTTGAAAGTAAAGGAAAATGCCTAGAGCCTATGAAGGCTCTAGGCTAGAATCCTAATTAGTTAAATTATGGTTTTACATATTCAACTTTTGTTGGAGCAGTGACGTCTTTCTTAGCATCATTTACTTTAGTGTAAGCAGATGCGTTAGGGTAACCGCCAGCTGTACCAGAAGCTGTCATAGTATCAGGAATGAATGTAGTGTAATCATTCATCAAGTTACGTCCGATAGGATCAGTGTTTTCATAACGTGTACGAAGACCTGTTGGGTTGATGATTTTTACACGACCTTGTACTGGTTGATAACCTACCAATTTGAAACGTTCGAATGCATGTACTGCAGGCAATGCAGGGTTTTGTGCGTTACGGATTTCATTGGATAAGTACAATTGATAATCGTAAATGCAATAGATAATACGATCAGAGTTACGAGGGTTTAACAAGATGATCAAGTTTTGGTTGTTGCGTAGTTTATCAGAGCTTACGAAGTTGTAAACACGTTTGTCGGAAGTTACAACTGTACGAGTGAAGTCTAATTCTACAGGACCAATGGAACTTGGAGCTTGGTAAGTGTAAGTAGTTGGTGTGATTTTGCGAATGATCGCAGGGTTACCAATTACAGAAATAGTGATGTTAGGGTCATTCAATACTTGGATCATATATTGAGCGTAGTTGTCCAAAGCATCCATGAATGTTTTGTGACGGTATTCTACTTGATCCAATGCATAACCTTCTGGTGGAGCGAAGTCAAATACTTCAGCTAAACGGTTAGCTTCTGGCATACGTAAGAAGGATTCATCCAATTCAGCATGGATTTTGTCATCTTTGAAGTTACCAAGAGCTGTTTTGAACAAGGAAAGGATATTAGTCAATTGATCTTCATTATAAAGAGCTTGAATATCTTTTACTTCTTCAGGGCTGATTGTAGTATTGATTGGGTAAGCATCAGGAATTTCAACGATGTTAGTTTGAGAATCCCATTTAACGCTTACAGTGTTGTGCATAGCGGAAGTTGTTTCACGACGAACTGCCAATACTACTTTTTGAATTGTAGTGTCGGAGCAGTACAACATGAATTGGTTGTTTTTGAAGAAACCAGCTAAGTGACCGGAGATAGTTTTAGGAGTACCTGCAGTTTGTTCAACAGTTACGGAGAAAGCAGTCATCATTTGACGGTCGATTTCACCATAGCCTGGTTCGAAGCGGCATTCTTGAATAGGTACTGCAACGTCGATAGGAGCAGCAGCTGTAATTTCAGCAGCTGTTACAGGTTCAACAGCATCACCGGCAGCATTAGGTTTCATGTAACCAGCTTTTGGAATAGCATTAACTACGATATGAGTTACTGCGGATTCGATAGAGAAGTTATCGATGTTTTGGATCAAACCTTGAGGACCAAATACTGCTTTACGGATTTTGTCTTGAGCAGTTGTGTCAGTTGGAGCCAAAGGAAGAGTTACCAACAAGTTATGAGTTGGAGCTGTCGCAAGAATAGCACCAAACATTTCATTTTGTTGAGTGAACATATCGATTTCACGACCATCTGGAGTAACCATTTTGCGGATCTTCATAGTCAATGTGAATTTAGGAGTTTTAGCAACAGCTTTGTTGATAGCACCTTTATCGAATACGTTGTTCATCAAAAGGTTTTTGTGCAATGGGAATACTAAGCCCATAACTGGGTTGTATGCACCAAGAGTTGCACTTTCCAATAATTTGGAACGGTCATTTTCGTATTGAGCTTCCATCATAGCCATATGGTCTTGATAACCACCTGGGTTGCCAAGGGCTTGGAATTCTTCCATATCAGCGGATTCAGATACGAAGAAATCACGCATAGTTTCATTGGATTCAGGAGACATCATTACACGGCTCATTTCTGTATAGAATTCAGCACCTGTCTCTTGACGGATATTTTCTGCCATTTCACGAATAGCAGAAGCATATTGACGAGTACTGGAAGTGTTATAGCCACGACCAAATACTACGTTGTCTTGTTTAGATTCACCTACAACTGGCATAATCTTTCTCCTTTCGAGATTATAAATGTATTTTTTGTATTTTGATTATATCAGGCATCTATAGGGACACCAAAATATTTACTATATTGTTATACTGTACAAGAGTATACAGTTTACTTTTTAATAGGTTCTTTAGGAGCTAAAGTACCCATTAATTCATTCAATCTATCTAAAACCCAAAGACAATAATAGAAGTCAGATTTGTTTTCAATATAAGACTTAGTATTGAATGTCTTTGTGATATAGTAAGAGATCATATCAGATAACTTATCTAGAGACTTAGATACCTTAGTGATGATCTTCATATTATCAGAGTTCTTTTTAACATAATCTACTTTCTCTTTGAAAGCTAAGGTTACATTATAAAGCTCAATGAATCTATCTTTCAATTCTTTAGTACGGATGGCTTTCTGTTCATCAGTAAGATCTTCAAAGATTTCATTTTCTAAACCTTTGATGTCTCCTTCTTCACCACCATCAGAACCACCAGATGCATCTCCACCATCAGAAGAGTCTCCAGCGTCAGGTGTATCATCTCCACCTTCACCACCGTCTCCATCACCTAGATCATCAGGTTCCATATCACCATCATCACCACCGGCGTCAGGATCATCGGAATCTCCACCGTCATCACCTAAGTCATCAGGTTCCATATCACCATCATCAGTGTCGTCACCTGCATCAGGTTCATCAGTGGTATCATCACCATCTTCATCAGGAGCTCCATCTTCTAAATCTTCAGGCTCATCATCTTCACCTTCAGAGTCATCAGCTAATGGATCGTCATCACCTGTATCTTCACCTTCATCATCGGCATCCATATCAGGTTCTTCAGGTTGCTCATCATCTTCTTCATCACCTGGTTCATCATCTGCAGGATCATCACCACCACTTAAGTCATCAGGTTCTTCATCAGTACCATCACCATCAGCATCTGGATCTCCAGCACCTAAATCTTCAGGAGCATCATCTGCATTATCATCTGTATCAGATTGAAGAGGATCTCCACCATCCCCTGCAGGAGGTGGAGTTTCTTCTTTCTTATCCTCTTCTTTTTTATCATCTTTCTTTTTTTTCTTATCATCATCAGCTTCCATATAGATGGCTTGCTCTTTAAGCTGATCTAAGAAATCATTAAGACCCATAATATATCTCCTTATTAATCATCGTCCTTATTTTTACCAGGTAAGGCTTCACCATGTTTAAATGCCATATTATACATGAGTCTAGCTTTTTGACTTTCGAGTTTTTTCTTGATTTTAAGAAGCTCTCTTTGTTTTTCAAGACTACCATCATCTTCAGCTTTCTTTAGATAACGGTTAGTCATTTCTAATTCTAATTCAATTTCTTCTAAGACTTTACGGCGTTCTTTAGATTGAGCATCTAAAGACATACCTAAGTAGCCTAATACTACAATTACAGAAATAGCTGGATTAATAAAGTAACCTACACCGGCAGTGATTGCTAGTTTAACAATACGGCTTGCTTTAGGTAATATATTACCAGCAATAACAGCCTCTCTATTTTCAGACTCTAAGTCTTTAGTATTAACTACACCTTTAAGTTGATCCATTTGAGCATCAAATTGTCGGCTTAAGTTAGATACGTCTGCAGATACATCGCTAAGCTTAGCTTTAACTTTCTCAGAAGCCATAGCAATAGTATTAGCAATATTCATCTCTTTAAGAGTAGTAGGATATTTAGTAAAGTCATATAAAGAATTTACACAAGCTTCTTTTACTTTAGTAGAAATGATAGCTTCATCTAAAGACATATCTTCATCAGAAGAGTCATCGATATCTTTAAGTTTATTTAGATTATCCTTAATGCAGTCAATCTTTTCATAGTCTTCAAATGTTTTATATTGTTTACGTCTAGCAGTTCTAAGAGTATCTTTCAAAACTGTTTGGTAACCAGATGGTTTAATTACAGATGGATCTAATTTAGTCAACTGTGTAATACCATCAATATCATTTAAGGAGAATCTATCAAAAGATTCTTCAATAAGACTATTAGCATCCTTTTCAGATAAAGATTCTAAAGACTCTAAAAGCATATCAATCTTTGCAGGTAATGTAATAAGACTTTCATCTACAGATTCATTGATATTAGCAACTAAAAGTCGCATTCTATCAACAATATCTTTATCAATCTTATTAGCATACTGCTCATAAATAGCAAGTAAAGATTTGATTAAATCAACTTTATCTTTACCTTCATAGCAAGAAAGTAAAGCTTCATTAAATTTAAGTAAAGTAATGAAGTATTGTGTAGTATCATCATTAATCATATTTAGAGTATCGAAGATAATATCCATATGATTAATATATGTCTTCATACCAACTACATTAGGTAGAGTTTCAATCATTTTAACAAACTCACTATGGGTTGGGACATGTTTGAATTGAGCAATATATGCATCCATTCTATTGGTATTGAAATCAATAACTTCATCAAGATCAGTTTCTTTAGGTTTATTGATCTTATCTACAATCTTAGAGATATCACTAGATCCAAATGGATTATAGTTTGACATATCGTTTAGTGTAGATTCTAATGCTACAGTATATAATTCTTTATCATCACTATTCAATAAGAAGTAATCAGCTGCAGCTTCTACAATATCCACTGTATTATATGGACACGCATTTTTACTCAAGACAAAAAGATAGTTCTCTGTAGCTACCTTGAACTTATTAATGCTAGACATATTATAAGTATCAATTAGCTTACAGATTCTTGCAGTCTCTCTAACTGCATCATCTTTAGTGAATACTTTCTCGATAACGATTTTATCAATATCGAAACGTTTACCAATCTTTTCATAGTTCTTAATAATACGATCATAAGTTACATTCTCACATGCAACCTTATACATCATATTTAAAGTTTCATGTGCAGCTTGCTCTCCACCATCACCAGAACTTCCTGGTACAGCTGATGCAATATTACTAGCTACTGTCTTAGCTCCATTTTTAATATCATTATGGACTTTATCTACTACATTAGATACTTTGTTTTTTACTCTACTTTTATGGAGAGCCATCTTACGTTGAAGATAGTTTTTGAATTGATTAGCATCACGTACTTTAGTAATGGATTCTAATACCTTTTGACGATGCTTGTTGACTACTACTGGATCATTGTATTTGTATAATTCCAATAATAAGTCTACAGATTTCATGATCGCAGTATCAATATTAGAATCTAACTCCAATATGTTTTTGAATACCGTCTCAGCCTGAGTCATATTGTGGTTCTCGGATACGATGTTATAAAGACCAGCATAATTATCTGATGTCTTACGCATCTTAGTCAATTCGAGTTGCCGTTTTCTAATATTCGTAATCATTTACGCATTCTCCTTTTTAAGACTTATATTTATTATTAATAAGTTCAGATATTAAACATTGTATTCAGCTAAAACTGGGGTCAATTAACATAAATATAATACTAAATTATTTAATCTTGGAGGGTAAAATGAATATTCCATTTATTATACATGAAGCTCCAATGACGGTTGGTGAATCTAGACTTGTTGAAAGTATCAACAACAAACCTGTTGCTGAAGGTATCCTTCAGGATGGTGATACAATTAATCGTAACCGCCGTTGTTATGCAACTGCTGATTTAAAAGCACAAATTATGTGTGAACGTACAAAAGAATTACTACGTACTGGTAATATGAAAGGTGAACAAGGTCATCCTATGAGTGACAAAGTTGAACGCCAATCTACAATTGATCCAGCTATGGTAGTAGTTAAATATCTTGATATTAAAGTTGAAGGTAACTTAGTTCTTGGTCGTTTCACTGGTACAAATAACCAAGCTGGTCGTGACTTCAATGAAGATCTTTTAGATGGTGAATTACCAAGCTTCAGTCTTCGTGCATTAGGTGCATTAGAAAACGTTGGTGGTAAGAACTATGTAAAAAATTTAAAGATCATTACTTGGGACCGTGTAATCTATCCTTCTCATAAACGTGCTTACACTACAGGTTTGATTAAAGAATCTGCTAGTATGGAAGACAACAATGAAGTTGTAGTTCAAGAAGGTTATGAAGGTCGTATTATTCCAATCAATAACCCTACAGTAATTAGCTATATTCAATCTGAATCTGCAAATGTAGATTTGATTTCTGATGTAATGGAATTCCATAAACGTGGTATGACTGTATTAGAAAACGGTGATGTACGTTTATTCGATGAAAGTGGTGCATCTTTGATTATGTCTCCTGAGAAATACATCAAAGATGAAATCATGGAATGGGCTAAAAAGCAATATTAAGAAAAAAATAAAACAACCCAAGGAGCTTAGACTCCTTGGGTAATTTTTATCACTAATTTAGAATCACCATATTCTAAATACTCAACTGTATATTGTTTATCATTTAATAGACGTTCACCTAGATCATTAAGATTTGCAGAATTGATATAGATTCTATTCTCACATACCATAAAAGTATAATGAGTTTTCAATCTATCAACGTATTCGATCTCAATATTGTTATTGCTGAATTCTCTAAACTTTCTACCTAGCATATATTCTAGTTTACCCATAGCTATAGCCATTGGATATTTAGGAGTATATATAATATTAGTTAAGTTAGCTAATCTAGCTTGATATACTTCTGGGATTACAACTAATCCAAAGGATCTAATGTATTGGATATTATCTAATATCCATTGACAAGATTGTTTAACGCATTGGAGTTCAATTTCATCTCTATAGCCATTATTGAACTTAATATACTTATAGTCAATCAATTGGTCTACGTGAGTTAATTCATGAATAATGATCTCTAATGCTAGATTTCTAATTTGGTCTGTATCAATAAACTTATGAGCTTCTACTGTATCAGCAAAAGCTTCTAAGCTTATATAAATACAACCATATGGTGTAGTTCTAGCGATGTTAGTTTTAGTATCTAAATATCCTGCAACAAAGTTTAATCTCGTGTAAGGATCTAATGTATTTACCTTTCCGTTAAATGTATTATAAACAAATATAAGAGTTTCTTGAGCTAATTCTATTATGTCAAATCTGTTCATATCTTTCCTCCTCAACATAATAATATATCAATAAAATGTACTTTTTTAAAAGGAGTCTGAAATTATGTTTAATAGAATGACAGACGTTGTAAATAAAATAGAGAGACGTTTAGGTACAGCTCCTTTGAACTTACCTGAAGAACTCCAAAAAGAACACTGGGCTGATAAAGTAATCAAACCAGATACATTGACTACATTTAGTCGTTTCTTTCCTCATATGATTAAAGTCCAACTTAAACCAGAGGATAAGAAAGATGGCTATTATCTATTAGATCGTCAAGTACCAGATAATTATGAGATTCTTGGTGTAAAAGATATCTTATGGTCTGATACTAATAATGAGACTGCTGGTTTACAACAGTATTCTGGTTATGGCATCTATAATGTATTAGCAAGATCTATGGATACAGATAGTATCATGCTTGCTCAAAGTTATGCAGATATGAGTTCATTATTCAATAGCGGTATCTATTTAGATTTCATTCCACCTAATATGGTTAAGCTTGAAATGGCTGTTGGTGGTAATACGGATAATCTATTATCTAATGTATATATTGGGGTATTCGTTAAGCATCCAGAAAACTTAATGACTATCGAACCAACTAAGATGGAGACATTTGAACAGTTAGCTCAAGCTGATGTGGCTACTTACTTATTCGAATATCTTAAACACTATGATGGTATTGAAACAGTATATGCTAATATTGACTTGAAGTTATCTTCTTTAGAATCTCAAGCTCAAAGACGAATGGAAATCATTGAGTTCTTAAGAGACAACTATGTCAACCCAGCTAATACTAACCAACCAATCATGTATACTGTATAAAAAAAATAAATATGAGAAGGAGTTTGAAACTCCTTCTCTATTCTTTATCTTCCTCTATAGGGTTTTAATACAAATAAAGTATTAAGAAGCATATCTTCATAATCTTTATTAGTTATTTGATATTCTGTCTTAATTGATCCATCTGGATTGATTCTATATGATGTATAACTAATATTAGATTGTCTTATTAATTCTCTAGCTCTTTTAATATCCATATTAAGACCTCATCATATTTTGTCTATTATTACCAAGCAATGGAGTTATAGCCATATATCTAGCCATAGATCCAGCATGTAATAATGGATTGTATGTCATAAGGAATCTTCTAAATCCCTTAAGACGAGATACTGGTACATCGAATATTAGATCATTATTGAATCTAAACTTCATTGCTTCTGTTAATGTACCATTATGATCATCTATCAATACAAATGGCATTAGATCTAGTCTATCACCAAATCTATCTTCAAGATGTAAATATCGAACTTTAAGACTATCGCACTTGATATCTAATAGATCTCCAGCTGTCGAATACATCCGTTTAAATGGAGATGTCTTATTGTTAGGATCACAGATATCTATCGCTTCATCTATAATTGTACATAAGTCATCATAGTTATCCCAGTCAATAATTACTCCTACAGTTTCACCTCTAGGAGATAATCTCATTCTGTATCTATATCTAAGATTAGTTGTAAGCTTATTAGCTCCAACTACATATTCAGTGTGGAAGTTCTCCTTAATCTCAGTATTGATTCTCTTAATTATATTATTAAATGTAACCTCCATTTTTAATGTCAGTTGATAATTTAGTTCAAAGATTTGTTCGACTACTTTAGTATAGTTTTCAAAGTTAGCCAATATATTCACCCCAATCTATTAGTGATTTGTAACGGCTATCTTAAAAAAATAAAACCCCTAGGAGATTGGACTCCTAGGGGAATTATAATTATTTTCTAGCAGAACTGATTAGATGATGATCGATATCAATCTTATTCAAATCAGGATAAATATCTGCATAGTATTTTGTAGTACCATTTACCACTGTAGATAAACGTACCACTAGATCCTTTTCACGTCCTTGATGACGAATCAATTCATAACGTAAACGTTTATTTGGATCTCCATTAGGATTAAATTCAGATACGAATTGACCGAATTTCATGGCTGCATTTTGATCAGCCATTTTATAATTCAATAATCGCACTGCACGAACAATCTTATCCGTATTAGATTCTTTAATCTTATTGAAAGATTCATAATCCACATAGTTTCCTAAGATGTGTTCATTCTTAGGGAATACTACATTTACTTTAGCCTCACCGTTATCCGGTGTAGACACCAATTCTGTTTTTACTTCTTCAGGTTTATTAATCATTTGAGAGAAGTTAACTGCAATACTAGAATCAGTATTCGCTAGAGGTTGCTGAATAGCTTCCTCTGCACAATCAATAATATCGATATTTTGCATACCGATTTCTTCTACCGGTGGGACATCAATAATATTATTAGATATAATAATAGGATCTTTATCTAGATTAATACTATCACCAAATCCAAAATGTTTACCGATTAATGTACCAATTTCTTTTGTTAAAAAGTTTTCCATAATATGTGTCTCCTTTGTAATATAAACTATGGAATAAAATAAATAGGTGATAGATCATGATGATCTATCACCTTAATAATATATGGTTATTTAACTATTTACTTGCATATTTAGCATACTTAAGTATGTAGTATAAAGCTTTATATTGTCTTACTGGTGGTAATACATTACAAAGCAATGAAGCTACTTCTAATATACCAGGCTTCTTAAACTTAAGTATTTTCTTCTCTTTCATGATTATTCATAATCTCCTTCATACTTTTACGAATATACTCTTTTGTCTCGTTAGGTATATTATTAAATATATGTAGAATAAAGAGATCATAATGCCTTCTAAGAAGTCTACATTTTTGTCGAGTTCTAATATTCATTATCTTCTCCTTCAACTACCACTAAATGTGTAGAATTATTACTGAGATGCTCAAGAGCATTATACATCTTAGCAATCTTATTATAGAATTCAATAAATGATTTCCTATCGCATTTCATCTTAGGCTTATAACAAACAAATCTCAAAAGATCTGCACATGTTGTTTTAGCCATAAGATTACTATTAAGCTCAGTAATTCTATCAATAAAAGTATCATTTATAGTCATACCGTTATTGGTAATAAGACTATTGACGTATAAGTCATATGCTTTAATAAGATTTTTATATCTACCGTTCTTCTTATATAATAAAGTATCTTTCGTAAATAAATCTTTAGTCTCCATCTTTATATCCATCCTTAGAATAATCTATAACTGCATATCCAGCATCATATTGCTTCTTAACAGATTCTCTAATCTTAAATAACTCATCAGCTTTCTCTTGTAGCATATTAAGACTTATCTTAATCTCTCTACACTCAGTAGCATACTTACTAAAGATAGGTTTCTTAGCATTATAAAATCTGGATATAGATCTAAACCCATCATCTACCACTTCAATACATTCCGTGTTAGGATTACGAGTTCGACCTAAAGTTTGTTTAGCTAATATCTCTGACTTAAATGGTTCAGCCAGTATGATAGTAGCTTTTAAATCTCTGATGTCTAATGCAGCACCAGCTGATTTAGTTGTTGAAAGTATAATAGTCTTCCTAAGTTGCTCTTGTTTAATCTCTTTAGGGATAGCTGAAGTATAAACACCGATATCATCTTTGAATTCAGGGTAGTTGTCCTCAATCCAAGCTTTAACGATATCTATAGCTGATATAGTACCAATATATACAAGTACTTTACCACCAATCTTCATGATCTTATCCATAACTATATACATCATATCATAGAATTGGTTATTACAAACAATATAGTTTGTATAAGCATTTCTATTTAATCCATATACATTATTAGAGCATTCACTTATATCTTGTGGTGATGGTCTACTATTAAATCTTAATGCAAGATAAGATGTGTGAGGATCATTATCTTCATCGAATAGATTTATACTAGGAATATTCTTAAAGTATAATCTATAGATAAAGTTTTCAGTCTCATCAGATCTACCAGGTGTTGCAGTAAGATATAATGTCTTCTTAGTATTAGTATAGAAGTCTATCATACAGATATTGTCAAAGTTAAGATGTGCTTCATCATAAACTTTTAGAAATACTTGTAGTTTCTTGAATAGTTCACCAATCATATTCCATCCATTATTAGTACCAAAGTTCTGTAATGTAGAATGAGTAACTAGAAATACTTTATACTTAGATACATCAGTGATACCATTCAATATCTTATGTATACCAACTGATCCATTGATTACTAATACTTCTCTAGTAGGATCTAGATCTGTATATTCACCAACACAATTTCTCCATTGATCTAACCAACCTGTAGTAGATGCAATAACTATAGTTCTAGCTTTCCAATACATTAGAGATGCTATAGTTACATATGTCTTACCTTTACCAGTTGGCAAATTTATAGATAGTTGTCCACTATTTTGATTAGAGTAATATTGACCTTTACCTAAGATGAAGTGTAAAGCTTCTTGTTGTACATCATCTCTAGGAAGATACCTAATCTTTATAGGTGGAGTTTCAAAGTAAGGATCACTATTATAATCTCGTACAGGTTCTTCATTATCAAAGAACTTCTTAACGAAATATAAATCTAATCCTCTAGGGAGATAGAGAAGCCTATTAACTTCGTCATATGACATCCCTTTATAACTTTTAGTAAAAGTAATTCTATCAAATATAGTAAAATAAGATTCCAGTCTAGGAGCATCTCCTAGACTGTAATCAGTAATCACTATAGATGAATTACGTAAGATTATCTTATTCATCTTCTTCACTCATACTATCATCTTTTAGATATTCATTAATAGATTGCATTAATACACGAGTATAAATACGTGCAATTCTTATATTAGCAAATATATTAATATCATCATCAAAGATAGTATATTTACCAAAATAGCCTTTATTGATTATATTATCTAAAGTTTTCTCTAATGTAGTAAGATCTTTCATAAAATCAGATAGTTTATAATTACTATCAATTTTAATAGGTCTATACCCATTATTGAAAATATCATTAAACAAATAACACGTAGTATGGCACCAAGATATATGTGTATCATCATTTGTAATATGAAGTTCATATATAAACTCTTTAGGATCAATAAGAGATTTATTTGTTTGGAAGATATGATTCTTCTTAAGTTTATTTTTTATACGAGTAATCGCATTACACATTTTCGTATGCGTAATTTTAATATTCTCTATCTGACTATTCATATCAAATTTCCTCATTCACCAATGCATCAGTAAGCTTACGTTCATTTCGGATATCCTTATTAGTTAAGCTTGGCT
>ERZ651108.241-NODE-241-length-29024-cov-9.754047_pt1 | contig 29024 bp, 17 predicted proteins | sample MGYA00512173_ERZ651108 | MGnify/ENA metagenome assembly ERZ651108 | reverse complement strand
CAACGTGTTCGTTATCTGTGTGTTACATATTCGCCGTGTAAAAGTATGGTTTTTGCGTTGCAAAAGTATGGTTTTTGGCGTGCAAAAAGGGGGTTTTTGCATTGCAAAAGTATGGTTTTTGTTTTTTGAATGTTGGGTTGTTGCAATTTGTTTAGAATGTTATCGCAATCCGTCAGCAGCATTATCGCAATCCGTCAGCAGCTGTAGGGGTCCGATTTATCGCGCCCGCATATACGTGTTCGCCACCCATTTTGTGTGTGTTTGGTTGATATTAAAAGCGTGCTATGGCAGCTTTGCCCTTTAGCAAAAATGGTTCGTTTAAGATGGCTGTGCAGTGTTTGTCTACCGGTTTGCCGTTTATTTGGATATTGCTGAGTGCAAATACCACCGTATTTTTGCTATTGTAGAAATGCGCATCGTGCATTATGGCAACATCAACGTCTATGCCGTGCCGCACAATAATGTTGAAATCTATGGCGTGGGGAGTGTTTTCTGATGCCACAACCTCGTCGCCTTCGAAGCAATAAAGACTGTTTGGCGAAAGCAAAATGCGTTTGTTGTTTTTCAGCAACGTTATTTCGCCCTCCAAAGGAAGTATGTATCGTGTGAAACCAGAGAAGTTTGAGAAGCTGCTTTCCGTTTGTTCTATAATGGCAGACGATATGCGCAGGTTGAAACAACGGGTAGACAGGTTGCCATTGGAAGGACTAATGAAAACCTGTCGGGTGGTTCCACCCTTCCATTGGGTAGTTTCGTATTGTTCGGGAGTGATTATCTGCATAGTTTAAAAATACAATTTTGTTTAATCGTAGTAAATGTTTTGTAGCCACAAAGGTATATACAAAATTTGGAAAACACCATTTGTAGGGGTAGGAAAGTGTGGCAGATGCTTGTCATTTATGGGGAAATGTGCTATATTTGCAGTGGAAAAAACAAACAAACAAAAACAGTTTGCACAGCTTAAAACACAAGCAAGGCGCACCTAAAAGGGGAGAGTAGCCACACGGTGTGGGCTGTGCTGCAACAAAAAAACTGTATTTTTACACAACAATATAATGGGAAGAAACAAGTTTTCGGATACCGAAATAAAGGCGATAGCGAAGCTTTTACGACTAAAGAATGCAGGAAACCGACACCAACAAAAGCTTGTGCGCCATGATTTAAGGGTAGATTATGAGTTTAATATCTCCGATTTTAATCAGCCCGGAAAGGCTTTTGGCGAAGAAGAACTGTACGAAGCCATACGGCGAGGTGCCATTAGCATTTTAGACGAACGTACCATTGCCGACATGAAAGCGAAGCGAGCACGCAACAAGGCACACGATGCTGCACAAAAAGAAGCGGCTGCTATTGCCACAGGCGAGGCTACCGACTGGCGTAAAGCTATGGAAGAGTGGGAGGAACAAACGGGCGAAACACTATAGAAAACGTGTCGCCCATTTTGCAATAAAGGCAAAAACAGCAAGACGGAGACATATTATAAATATCTAAAATTTATCTTCTTAACATCTAAAAAATGTGCTATAGCACCTAAAAACTATCGAAATTAGGAAGAAAAATAGTATCTTTGTAGGCATAAAACAAAGACAAAGCGAAAACAATGGAGAAACTAATAGTAAACAGTTACGATGAATTTGCAAGCTTTTTAGGCAAGAAACTCGGTGAAAGTGAGTGGTTAGAAGTAAATCAGGAACGCATAAATTTGTTTGCCGATGCCACTTTAGACCATCAATGGATACACGTTGATACAGAAAGAGCAGCCAAAGAAAGTGCCTATAAAACCACTATTGCACACGGATATCTAACACTTTCGTTGTTGCCATATATGTGGAACCAGATTATTGAGGTGAATAATCTAAAGATGATGGTGAACTATGGTATGGACAAAATGCGTTTCGGGCAACCGGTTCTTGTGGGTTCGCGCATTCGTTTGCTATCTTCTTTGGAAAGCATAGAGAACTTAAGAGGAATTTGCAAGGCGGGTATTAAGTTCCAAATAGAGATAGAAGGTCAGCGCAAACCAGCTTTGGAAGGCATTGCAACCTTCTTATATTACTTTGTATAAGCCACAACCAAAAGCTAAAAAAGGTAGGGGGGCTTGGGTATCATAGGGGGTTCTAGGAATACTAGGGGTTCTAGTTTTCCTAGGAAACCTAGCAAAACCAGCCACCCCAAAGCACCCTTTACGCCTTACCTTCTAATATTTGCTGTGCGTGTTGCACCTGTTCTGGAGTAGGTTCGGGTATATCTTTTAGCGTGTACGGTATGTGTAAGTTTTCCCATTTGTATATTCCAAGAGTGTGATAGGGTAGCACTTCAATCTTCTCAACATTGTTAAGCGATGCAATAAACGTACGTAGTCGGTGCAAATATTCGTCGCTATCGGTAATGGTAGGCACAAGAACGTGTCTTATCCAAATGGGTTTACCAATTTCAGATAAGTATTGCGCACAGTCTAAAATATTGTCGTTGGTCCAGCCCGTAAGCTTTTTGTGTTCGTCAGAATCTATGTGCTTAATATCGAAAAGCAGTAAATCGGTGTACTTCATCAGTTCTTCGAACTTCTCAAAGAACGCTCCTGTACGACGGAAAGGCTGTGCCGATGTATCGAGACAAGTGTTTATGCCCTGCGCTTTAGCCTTTTTAAAAAATTCAATAAGGAAGTCTATTTGTAGCAAAGCCTCTCCTCCGCTCACCGTAATGCCCCCTTTTGTACCCCAATAACTTTTAAATCGCACAGCCTTAGCTAACAATTCGTCAGCCGTCATTAGCTTTTTCGACTTACTGTCCCATGTATCTGGGTTATGACAATAACGGCAACGCATAGTGCAACCCTTAAGAAACACAATGAAACGAATACCCGGTCCGTCTACCGAACCAAACGATTCAATGGAGTGAACCCTTGCTAACGGTTCGCCATTAGCCAATTCCATATTCTTTGTATTATACTCTATAGTAGGTGTTTGTTCTGCCATAATGTCCTTGTAGTTATTTGTTTGGTTTACAATATTCGTAGTTCAGCACCCTAACAGTGCGCCTTTTTGTGTATAAAAAATAATTGGACTAAACGTGTCAGCCCAATTATTTTTCTTAAAATACAAACTATATAATGTCTTAATATATTCAATATATAGAGCTGCAGCTTACATTTTGCCGTGTGCCTGGCGTGCTATTACGTCTTCTTGCTGCTCTCTTGTGAGGTCAATAAACTTAACAGCGTAGCCACTAACACGTATTGTAAAGTTAGCATACTCCTCTTTTTCGGGGTGTTCCATAGCATCAATGAGCTTCTCAACACCAAAAACGTTCACATTTAAGTGGTGTGCACCACGACTGAAATAGCCGTCCATAACACCCACAAGTGTGTTTGTGCGTTCCTCTTCGGTCTTTCCTAACGTGCTTGGAGCTATGGTTTGTGTGTTAGAAATACCATCGAGAGCATACTCGTAAGGTAGTTTTGCCACAGAGTTAAGCGATGCTAACAAGCCATTTTGCTCTGCTCCGTACGATGGATTAGCACCTGGCGACAATGGAGCACCGGCAGGACGACCGTCTGGCATAGCAGGTGTGTACTTGCCATATACCACATTCGATGTAATGGTAAGTATACTTGTGGTTGGCTCAGAGTGGCGATATGTGTGGTGTTTCTTAATCATTGTCATGAAAGTTTTTAGCAACCAAACAGCTATTTCGTCGGCTCTTTCGTCGTCGTTACCGTAGCGTGGGAATTCACCTTCAGTCTCGAAATCAAGTGGGAAGCCTGTTTCGTCGCGTACAATCTTAACCTTTGCATACTTAATAGCACTAATAGAGTCTACCACATGGCTGAATCCTGCAATACCAGTAGCAAATGTTCGGCGCACATCAGTGTCTATAAGAGCAAGCTCTGCTGCCTCATAGAAGTACTTATCGTGCATATAATGGATAAGATTTAGCGTATTAACGTATATGTCAGCAAGCCATTCCATCATGTCAATAAACTTAGGCATGAACTCTTCGTACGTAACTATGTCGCCTTCAATAGGGCGATATGCTGGTCCACATTGCTCACGAGTCTTATAGTCTATACCACCGCTTATAGCGTAAGTAAGGCATTTTGCGAGGTTGGCACGTGCTCCGAAGAATTGCATTTCCTTACCTGTTTGTGTGGCAGATACACAGCAGCAGATTGAATAATCGTCTCCCCAGACTGGACGCATCACCTCGTCGTTCTCGTATTGTATAGAGCTTGTCTTTACAGAAATCTTTGCTGCGTACTTCTTAAAGCCTTCTGGAAGAGCTGGAGAGTATAGTACGGTTAGGTTAGGTTCGGGCGATGGTCCCATGTTTTCGAGTGTATGGAGGAAACGGAAGTCGGTTTTTGTAACCATAGACCGTCCGTCCATACCCAAACCAGCTACTTCTAGTGTTGCCCAAACGGGGTCTCCAGAGAACAATTGGTTATATGATGGAATGCGAGCGAACTTAACCATACGGAATTTCATTACGATATGGTCTATTAATTCTTGTGCTTCGTCTTCGGTTAATGTACCTTCTTGCAAGTCGCGATTGATGTAAATATCGAGGAAAGTAGATATTCTTCCCACCGACATAGCGGCTCCGTTTTGTGTTTTAATGGCAGAAAGATAGCCGAAGTATAGCCATTGTACAGCTTCGCGAGCGTTCTTTGCAGGGTTAGAAATATCGTATCCGTATATTTGTGCCATTGCTTTGAGTTCGTTCAAAGCCTTTATTTGCATTGAAATTTCCTCGCGCAGACGAATAATTTCCTCTGTCATTACGCCATCACCACAGTTCTTTAGGTCTTTTTTCTTCTCGTTTATAAGGAAATCTACACCGTAAAGAGCAACGCGGCGATAGTCGCCCACAATACGACCACGCCCGTATGTGTCTGGCAAACCAGTAAGAATGTGGTTGTGGCGCACTATTTTCATTTCGTCGGTATATGCATCGAACACACCGTCGTTGTGGGTTTTGCAATATTTTGTGAATATTTCGTGTAGTTTTTCTGATGGTTGATAGCCGTAGGTTGTGCATGCTTGTTCTGCCATTTTTATACCACCGTATGGCATAAAGGCACGTTTCAGTGGTTTATCGGTTTGCAAACCCACTACCTTTTCGAGGCTTTTAAGGCTCTCGTCTATATATCCTGGTCCGTAAGCAGTAGCACTTGACACTACTTCGGTCTCCATATCGAGTACGCCTCCCTTAGCACGCTCTTCTTTCTGAAGCTCTTTTAGTTTGCCCCAAAGCTTATTTGTTGCTTCTGTAGGCCCAACAAGGAAGTCCTCGTTGCCGTCGTAGCCAGTGTAATTTGCCTGGATAAACTCGCGCATATTTACCTCGTCAAGCCACTTTGTGCCTGAAAAGCCTCTCCATTCTTCTCTCATAATAGTATTGTAATTTAGTAAATTATAAGGCTAAACGCATAGTATGACGTGAAGCCCATTATCAATTCTCTATTTATTTCGGGTGCAAAGGTACTTTCTTTCCATATTTATTACAATACTTACTTATTGGTATTTTGCATTGCACATGTTTTGTTAGATGTGCAGAAATTAGCCTTTTTAGGGGTGTTGATACTCATTTGTAGGTATGTGGGGTATTCTGTTGTTGTGTAAAATGCCATCTTTGGTTTACAAAACAAGGGGTTTGTAGATGTTTACATGCTCATTTATAGGTATCATTACACATTGTTTTATAATTCTTTTTTATTGTTCTAAACTTTAATTTTACATATTTACGAATTGTTATTGGGCTTTAAATAGTAAGAAAAGATACTGTTCGCATTTTGCGCAACAATAGTTTGTGTTTTGTAAGAGTGGTGTTTAAGAAAACCAAAAGTATGTTTTTTGTAATCCGTCAGCAGCGTTATCGCAGTTCGTCAGCAGCTGTAGGGGCCCGATTTATCGTGCCCGCATATATGTATACACCCACAAAATGACGGACGGAAATGCGTGTGCGGTGAAACGAAAACACGAATTTTATGAAACGGATATGCGTATTTGATAATGCAAAGATACATATTCAATAATGTGAATGTATGAATTTTATGAAACGAATATGTATACTTGGTAATGTTAGGATACGGGCGCGATGAATCGGCCCCTACGCCTTGCGGGGTGTTTCGCAATCTATTTCGTGGGTGTTAGCAGCATTATTGGCAGACCGTCAGCAGCTGTAGGGGCCGATTTATCGTGCCCGCATATATGAATGTACCCACGAAATGGAGGACGGTAATGTGCGTGCGATGATGTGGAAATGTGTGTGCGATGATGTGGAAATGTGTGTGCGATTATGTGTATACATATATTTGGTAATGTTAGGATACGGGCGCGATGAATCGGCCCCTACGCCTAACGGATTGTTCGCCACGCATTTCGTGGGTGTATGTGGATATTTCACGGATTGTTTGTTGGCATTTTGTGTAATGTTCGCCACGCATTCGCAATCCGTTCAGAATGCATTCACGTAATGTTCGCAACGTGTTCGTTATCTGTGTGTTACATATTCGCCGTGTAAAAGTATGGTTTTTGGCGTGCAAAAAGGGGGTTTTTGCATTGCAAGAAGTGGGTTTTTGCATTGCAAAAGTATGGTTTTTGTTTTTTGAATGTTGTGTTGTTGCAATTTGTTTAGAATGTTATCACAATCCGTTCGCAGCGAAATGGCAATCCGTCAGCAACATTATCGCAATCCGTTAGCAGCCGTAGGGAGTCCGATTTATCGCGCCCGCATATACGAAAACACCCACAAAATGACGAACGGAAATGTGCGTGCGTTGAAATGAATATACATATTTAATAATATAAAAACACATATTCGTTGATTTGAATACACATGTTTAATAATGTGGAAACACATATTTGGTTATGGAAATACACGTTTTTGTTTATGTCAGGATACGGGCACGATGAATCTACCCCTACGCCTGGCGGATTGTTCGCCACGCATTCACGGTACGAATATGGTATATTGGGGTGGTATGCAAGGGTAAAACCTCTAAGGGAACTATGAGAAATGCCCTCTTTTCACAGCACCTTAGAGGATAAAAAAATGAAAGAAAAAAGCTTTAAAATGCCTTTAACGTCTGTTTATTTCTTCACTATTTTCTTGCCATTAACAATATATATGCCCTTTGGCAGAAGGTTTATGTTGTTAGATAGTCGTCGTCCGTCTAACGAGAATACCCCTTGTTGTGCAGTTTTTGTGTTAGTTTCGAGCGTAGTTTCTATGCCTTGAGTATTCTCTGGAGTAATTGTAACCCAGTCGGTTACAGGCTTTTGGTTGTCTCCATATAGCGAGAAGTACGAGTATCCTTTCTCTTTATGTTTCTTCCAAGTGTTGTTTTGGGGTTCTGTAATCTTGCATCCTTGAAACTCAGGATACTCGTCCCATAGCCAACAAATACTTCCGTAGTAGTCGTCTCCCTCTAATCCATTACCCTTTGCCTTAAGATTGCATCGGTCGAACTTCCAAAAACCGCCATACAAACCTGCCACTTCGGCTTCCACTTCCATGGTGCATTGGCTTATGGTGATATGTCCCCAGTTGCCAATACCCATCAAACTTTCTAAGTCGTCTGTATCTGTTCCACCTTTAATAGTAAGTTTTCCATCGCCAATAAATGTAATATCGCCATCTAATTGGTTCATCATACCCATACGTTGCTTTGATTTTAGGGTGTTGTTTCCAATGAGCTGAATAGTCATACCCGGCAAATTGGTTACGAGAGGTATCTCTTCGTTGGTTTCGATAGTAGCATTTTCCAGCGTAAGAGTTTTGCTTTCGGGGTCGTACTTCACGTTTCCGCTTACTCCGGTAATGCTTGTTAGGTTGTTAAAATTGTCGGAAGTAACCTTTGTATCTCCTATTTGGAATCCATAAGCAGTTTGTGCTTGTATGGTTTTAGGGCCTACAAAGAGTGCAACAATCAGGGCAACAGTGGCAAAGCACATGTTTTTGGTTAGGTTAATTCTCATAGTTTTCATAGCCTCTCTGCTAAAACTCTTTCGGAGCAACACCGTTTCAGAGGCGCGGGTGTTTAGTTTTTATTCTGTTATTCTCTCGTTATTATATACTACTATGTGATATTTTGCAAATTTAAATCTTTTATTTCATATTGTCAAATGTTTTGTAACATTTTCTTATTCCTACCTAATGTATTTCCCCAAAAACATTATGTGTATGGCGTTGTGTGGGCGAGTGGTTGGCAAAATTCATAGTAGAAACGTTGGAAACAAATGGCAACGAATACAAGAAATATATAAACCGAAAGCGGTTAGAGCGTGAACGGTATTGTAGAAAAGGGTAGGAGAGGGCGAGAAAGTTGTTCTTTTTATGTTGCCCATTTATCCGAATGGGTAGTAACGAGTAACCCTCTGATAGTGAATAAGTTTACATATCGTTAGCAAAAGTATGGTTTTTGGCGTGCAAAAAGCTGGTTTTTGCATTGCAAAAAGGGGGTTTTTACATTGCAAAAGTATGGTTTTTGTTTTTTGAATGTTGTGTTGTTGCAATTTGTTTGGAATGTTATGGCAATTTGTCAGCAACATTTTGGCAATCCGTCAGCAACATTTTGGCAGACCGTCAGCAACATTTTGGCAGACCGTCAGCAGCTGTAGGGGTCCGATTTATCGTGCCCGTGTCCACGAATACCCCGAAATTATATTGCGTATTTATGCCGTTGGCATTACAATTCGCATCATTTCGACATATCAAAACCATTTGGGTTGGCTTGAAAAACGGGCGCTATGAATCTGCCCCTATGCCTTACGTATTGTTCGTTGCCATACATTTACGCAATAAATGGATATTGCGGAATGTTCCCTGCCATATATTTTGCAACATAAACAAATGGTATGGTGTGTGCGTTGGTGTGTTTATTGATGTCCATTTACGATGCCTCTTGTGTGAATAAACATACTAATGACCACAGAAAATGAATATAACCACATCTGGAAATACACAAAAATAAAAAGGGAACACAACCTAAATTGTGTCCCCCCACCGTTTTCTTAGTGTTAATTAAATTTAGTAATGAAATACACGGTGTACATTTTACCCCGCTCTGCCATGCTTCTTAGGGCGCGGCATTTCCTTTTTTGCTTGTTGTTTTTATAGTCATTGAGAGGGCTATGCGCCACTTCTGTTAGTTATCTTAGCATTCTTAAGTAAGCTGAAACACCTATTGCACCTACTGTTTCTACTTGTTTTAGAACATATAGAATGCCTTGCAAACTGGTGTATGTATGGCTTTCTTCAGGGGTATAGCACACCCAAAGCACCATAAATGCCATCTTTTTAGAGTCTCAAGACTACCCAACACGCCTATTTCTTAGTATCTTTTAATTGGCTGCAGACTCTGTTTTTATACCAGCGAACATAGTTTGGTTATGATATGAACGTAATTTTTGTGGTCATCAAATACTGTTTCTGTTGTTTTCAGATATCCATAAACGAATCTGCAGAGTAGCTGTTTGTGTCTTCCTAACCTTTTTTTGTATTCTCGAATAGCCTTTTTCGCCTTGCTTCTAACACGTTTTCGCCTTGCTTCAAACAACTTTCCGTGTTGCTGCAAACGGCTTTGGGCATTGCTGCGAACATGTGTTTATGTATGTTGTAACACGTTCTTAGCTCTTTCCGAGTACATCTTTGGCTTCCCTCAGACACTCTTTTGTTATTTTTTAAATACTCCTTTCGCATTCTTCCGCCCCTTTGTTGTGAGCCTCCGAACACATTAAAATTTTTAAATGAACACTCTTTACTTCTTTGCGTACACTGCTTTTGCAGTTGGTTCGCTTTAGTTTTCTTGTCCGAAAAACACCCTTTTGTGTTCTGCGAACATAGGTTTCGTGCTACTCGAGCTAGCTAAAACCTACCATGTAGTGGTATTTCAACTTAATTTTTGTACGGGCAACTCATCGCAATAGCCACGATGTTGTGTTGTCTTCGGGCTTATTTTGCCCTCTCTTTGTACCGTTTCGTGCTCTCTTTTATTATGCCTTCTTGGTTCGAAAACCCCTTTCGAGGTAATGTGTAGAGTAGCGTTCGAAACACCTTTATATATATACTAGATTTAACAAATAGTTTTGTCTACCTCTAACATGTACTGCAAAGATAAGGCATTTATTTGGTATTGTCAAATAAAAACAACTTTTTTTCTCTTTTTTTTACTGTGTACCCAAACAGAACATTAGCCTTTTGAACGATGATAGTGCGGTTGTTATACTCCGATTTATTGACAAACGATAATTAATTATTGAGAAATAGTACCATTGCTTTATACTTTTCTCTAAATAATTTGCAGGTTTATAGAAAATAATAGCTACTTTTGTAAGCGAAAAATCTATCTAAATTAAAATCTATACTGAATATGAAGAGAAGTGTAATAGCTGCTTTTTTGCTGTGCTCAATGGGTATACAGGCACAGAATGTAAAGCTTCCGTGGACGCAAGAGTTCACCAACGAACAATCGTTAGACCGTTTTACGGTGATTGATGCCAATGTAGACGACCAGGCATTTAAGTTTAGTAACACCGCTTTTGCTGCATCTTGTGTGCGCACGCAAGACGCTAACGACTGGCTGTTAAGTCCTGCCATACCCCTGAAAGCTGGCAAAACCTACGAACTTTCGTACACCGTGAGTGGCGAAACTGCTAATGCTACAGAAACATACGAGGTGAAACTGGGTACTAACAAAACCGTAGAGGCGCTAACAAAAACTATTGCTGCCAAAACAAATGCCCCTGCCGACTTTATTGAAAAACAAACCGTTACGGTGTTGTTCTCGGTTGATAGCGATGCCGAATACTATTTGGGGTGGCACTTTAACACCGAAATGCAATTAGAAGCAGGTGCTTTAAACATTTATAATGTGGCACTAAAAGAGAAGCTTGGCAATGGTGTTCCAGCAGCAGTTGCCAATGCTAAGGTTACACCAGCCCCCAATGGAGGACACTTTGCCGATATTTCGTTCACCGCTCCAACACAAAATCAGGCAGGCGCAACACTGTCTGCATTGTCTAAAATAGATATTTTTAGAGGCGAAGAACTAGTGAAAAGTTTTGTAAATCCCACACCGGGAACTACTTTAAACTATACCGATAGCAATGTGCCAAACGGCAAAACAACCTATAAAATTACACCTTTTAGTGCCGACGGAGAGGGTGCTTCTACCGAAATAGATACCTTTGTGGGGATTGATATACCTGCTGCCGTGCCAAAAATAAGCTTTACTTATGCTAACGGAAAGGCACATATAACATGGGAAAAGGTGGCTACGGGTGCGAACGGAGCATACGTAAACCCTGAAAACATTACCTATACGCTGCGGCGTGGTAAGGCTACCGAAATAGCAAAAAACCTGAAAAGCAACACATTCGAGGACACTCCACCTGCTCAAGACGAACAAGAAGCATTGGCATACGTGGTTTCTCCGGTGAACGAAGCTGGCGAAGGAGAACGCACTTACTCTAATATTGTTGTTACAGGAAAGCCTTATAAGCTGCCCATAAACGAATCGTTTGCTAACGGAAAGCTATCTTACTTCTGGTTGGTAGACTACAATAAGCGTAGCAGATGGACGCCTTTCCACGACGAATCGAGCTATTCGCAAGACGGAGATGGTGGATTTGCTGGTTTCACACCTATGGTAGAAGGCGAATGGTCGGTATTAGAAACAGGCTTAATAGACCTTAATCAGGCTACCGACCCTATGATATCGTTCTACTATAAAACCCATCAGAACTCGGAAGATGTATTTAATATATGGGTAGCAAAGGACTATGGAACTCCCGAAAACATTGCTACCATAGACTTAGACAATACTAATGTGCGCGAATGGATTAAGGTAGAGCTTCCTCTAAAGAAGTTTGTGGGGGCTAAATTCGTACAAATTGGATTCGATTATAAGGGCACAGCCTACAACAGTAATATATATATAGATAATGTGAAAATATTCGACCGCAAGGCGAACGACCTATCTATAAAAATGAAAGAGGCACCCGGAAAACTGCGAGTAGACTATGCTGCTAACGTAACTGTTGCGGTTTCGAACAACGGTTCTACACCTGCAACAAACTATAATATAGCTCTTTACAATGGCGAAACACAGTTGGCTACAGCAAAAGGAAACACCATTGAACCCGGAAAAACTGCCGAAACAACACTCACATTCATGCCACAACGCAACATTGGCAATGCGGTTAATCTATATGCACGCATAGAAGGCAATGCCGACGAGGACCCAACAAACAACGTTACCGACACCGTTAGTTTGCAAGTGGCATATCCTGTGTATCCAACAGCTAAACAACTGAAAGCCACTGCCGGGGCTAAAAACACCCTAACATGGGTTGCTCCCGATGCACAACGCACCACAGACGAGGCTGTTACAGAGAGTTTTGAAACCTATCCAGACTTTACTCGCACTGCAATAGGCGACTGGTTGCTATACGATATGGACAATCACACCGTGTATGGATTTAACGAAAGCACCTTCCCGGGTATGGGAGAACGACAAGCTTGGACGGTTTTCAACTATGCGGCAACCACTCCTGCCAGTGGCGAAGCATGGAAAGGACACACCGGAAACAAGGTTCTTATTGCCTTCGGAGCACCATACGCCATAACAGAAAACTGGCTGGTATCGCCCGAACTACCGGGTAAGGCGCAAACAATAAGTCTCTGGGAGAAAGCATTCAACGGCACAAGCAGCGAAACTTATAACGTTCTCTACTCAACAGAAACCTTCAATCGTGCCGACTTTAAGGTGCTAAAAGAAAAGCACGTTGTGCCTACATCATGGACAAAGTCGGAATATGCACTGCCAGAAGGCACAAAATATTTTGCCATTGTGGCATCGAGCACAGACGGATATGCTACACTCATAGACGATATAAACTATCTTCCAGCATCGTCGGCAGCCCTTCAGTTGTCGCTTGTGGGCTATAACATCTATCGAGATGGCATAAAAGTGAACGCCACACCCGTACCAACCACACAGTTTACCGACGAAGTGGGCGGTGCACACACCTACAACGTAACTGCCGTTTACGACAAAGGCGAAGCCCGTTTCTCTAATTCGGCAGAAGTAACCACAGCCGATGGCATAACAGAAGTGTCGGCAAACGAACACGAAACCAATGCAGATGCTCCACGTTACGACATCTCCGGACGTCGTGTAAACGCCAACTACAAAGGCATTTACATAACAAAGGGCAAGAAGCACATAGCAAAATAAGCCATAACAGTGCTGCAATGGAGTAGGGAAAAAGTAGCCAGCCATTTGCGAAATTGGTCTGACAGCAATTAAATAATGTAGAAAATTCAGCATTAAATAATAGTTAGCCATTTGCAAAAATGGTCTGACCGCAATTAAATAATGTAGAAAATTCAGCATTAAATAATAGTCAGCCATTTGCAAAATTGGTCTGACGGCAACGAACTTCAATTAGTTTGGTGAACCTATTCCCACATTCATAAAAAACAGAAACCACCCTTTTGCTCGTCAAAAGGGTGGTTTTTGCGTTGCAAAAGTATGGTTTTTGTCGTGCAAAAAGGTGGTTTTTTAATCGCAACTAATCAACGAAAATGAAGAAATAGTGAAGTTGGTGTAAACTGACTGATAATGAGCAGGAAACGGAATAGTTTGCATAGAAGTTCCCTTTTCAAAAAGGGCAGGTATATGCAGATTTAAGCAGAAGTTCAGTTACCAGAGCGTTACCAGATTTCTTCATAGGTAACGATGGAGTAATGTTCGGTAACTGAATTATTTTCGCTCGTGTGGTTGTTGCTGCGGTCGGCAGTTTTCTGCATAAGTGAGGAACGCTTTGAATTTGGTAATTTTGCCACAAAACATCAAAGCGTATGAAGACAGAAAAAATGAAGGTGTTGCTCTACCTCAAAAAGAGCGGCCTGGACAAGTCGGGTAAGGCTCCGATTATGGGACGGATAACCATTGGGCGTTCCATCGCACAGTTCAGTTGCAAGCTCTCCTGCAATCCTGACTTGTGGAATCCCCGTGAGAGCAGAATGGACGGAAAAAGTCGTGAGGCGGTGGAGGTGAATGGCAGGTTGGAGAACTTGCTGCTGTCCATCCAGTCAGCCTATCAGTCTTTGCTTGCAAGAGGTTGCCCATTTGACGCAACCGACGTGAAAGAACAGTTTCAAGGTAGCCTGCAGACACGGTGCATGCTCATCGAAAGACTTGATATGCTCATCAAAGAGAAGGAAAGTCATATCGGTGTAGACATCAGAAAAGAGTCAATGGCAAGCTATCACTCCACGAGAATTCACTTGCAGGAGTTCATCCAAGCGAAGTATAAGGTTTCTGACTTAGCCCTCTCACAACTGACAGAGAACTTCATCCATGAGTTTCAGCAGTACTTCTTGGGGGAGTGTGGATTTCAGGAAAGCACATTCTATAATGCAGCCACGCATTTGAAGACGGTATGCAGGTTGGCTTACCGTGAGGGATTGGCTGATGTACTTCTATTTGACAAAGCCAAAATCAGCAAGGGCGACAAGAGACTGCCCAAAGCACTTGACAGGAAAGCATTGGAAAAGCTGAAGGCTCTCCACTTTGAGGACCTGGAGGAGGATATGGAGACGGCAAGGGATATTTTCCTCTTTGCCTGTTATACGGGTGCTGCATATTGTGATTTGATGGAACTGGACAAGTCCCATCTTGTGCGTGACGACGAGGGTAGCCTTTGGCTGAAGTTCAACCGCCACAAGACAGGTGTGCCTTGTCGTGTCAAACTGCTGCCAGAAGCCATACGGCTGATGGAGAAGCTCCACAGCGATGAAAAGGAAACTTTGCTCCCCTTCATGGGATATGCCACTTACCAATCTTATTTGAAAGCCCTGCGGCTTCGTGCAGGCATTTCATTTCCCTTTACCACACACACAGCAAGGCACACATTTGCCACGTTCATCACACTTGAACAGGGTGTACCCATTGAGACCGTGAGTAAGATGCTGGGGCATTCCAACGTGAGCATGACCGAGCGTTATGCAAAGGTAACGCCGCAGAAACTCTTTGAGGAATTTGACCGTTTCCTCTCTTTCACCGAAGATATGCAGTTGGCTATCTGACCATTTCTTTCATCCAACATTGTTTTATCGTTAAATAAAACATGAACAATTCAATCAAGACCATTATGAGAAGTACATTCAGGATACTGTTCTATGTCAACAAACAGAAGACAAAGGCAGACGGCAACACCGCCATTCTCTGCCGTATCACTATAGACGGAAAGAACGCAGCCATTACCACAGGAGAAGAGTGTAAATTCTCCGAGTGGAACACCAAACAGGGGTTGACAACCAGCAGGAAGACCAATCAAAGAATCAATGAGTTCAGGGATTTGGTGGAAAAGACCTATCGGGACATTCTTGTAAAGGATGGAGTGGTAAGCGTGGAACTTATCAAGAACCGCTTGCAGGGTATTGCCACCAATCCGACCACGCTCCTTGCCATGAGCAGGGCGGAACTGCAAGCAGTCAAGGAGAGTGTTGGCAGGTCAAGGGCAGAGGGAACTTACCGGAACCTGTTCCATTCTGACAGAAATCTCCGTGAATTTGTCGAAAGCAAGGTAGCGCAGGACATACCCATCGGAACCATTACAGAGGATTTGTTCGAGGAATACCGCTTCTTTCTCAAAAAGCGCGGACTGAAAGCATCCACCGTCAACAGCAACCTCTGCTGGCTGAGCCGATTGATGTTCCGTGCGGTCAGCAAGAGGATTATCCGCTGCAATCCGTTTGAGAATGCCAAGTATGAGAAGGAGGAAAAGAAGATACGCTTTCTGCAAAAGAGCGATGTGATGAAACTTATGGCAATGAAGATGAACGACAAGGAAACAGAGTTGGCAAGACAGATGTTCATCTTTTCCTGCTTTACAGGCTTGGCTATCTCAGACATGGAGAATTTAGAAAACAAGCATATCCAAACGACAGCTGACGGACAGAAGTATATCCGCAAGGAGCGCCAGAAGACCAAGGTTGAGTTGATCGTGCCGTTACATCCCATAGCGGAAGCCATCATCAGTCATTGTCGGAAAGAGCAGGAAAGAAGCGAGGAACAGCAGACGGTGAAAAAAAAAGATGCCCACCTTGTCTTTCACCGTAATTGCAGCCGTAGTGTCATGGATACCAGACTGAGCATCGTGGGAAAGGCATGCGGTATCCGCCAAAGACTTTCCTACCACATGGCTCGCCACACCTTCGGTACGATGAGTCTGAACGCAGGTATCCCTATCGAGAGTATAGCCAAGATGATGGGACACGCCTCCATATCAAGCACGCAGATTTATGCGCAGGTAACGGACAACAAGATTTCGGAGGATATGGACAGGCTTATAGCCAAGTACAAGGCGAAGGACAAGACTACCGTAAATGCAGATGTGGAAGCAGCGACAGACACAAAGACAATCCCGCTTGTTGTCAATTCAAATGGCAGAAAGGAGGAAACGGCATGAATACGAACTATAAACTAAGAACTATGACTAGCACGGAGAATCATCGCAGTTATTTTGATTGGGGCTGCAATATGCAGATTGTCCGCAAGGGAATCGGAGACATAGCCATGACAGAGGGAGAACTTACAAGGTTCTTCGGAGTAACGTGGAGAAAACTTAATCATGGGTTGCAAACACTTATGAAATCCTCCACCTTGCATCCCGATGAGAGGGGTGCAAGTGAAGAGCCTATTTTTATCAGCAGACAATTGAAAGGCTATGCGCCACTCTATCCGCTTCCTATCATCATTGCCCTGTCCTTTCTGTTGGACAGCACGGAAGCGCATTTGTTCAGAAAGTACGTCTGTCAGAAGTTGCAGAAATCAGCATCCATGATAACACCGATATTCCTGATAGGCAACACGCATAATTGATGATAATACTTCCTTTTTCTTTCACCGATTATATCTTACTACATTACTACAATAAGAGTTAAAGCGGTGAAAGAAAATGGATTACGGCGGTAGTTAGGAGATGAAATAACTATTACTACCAATTGGCTACATTCTACTCCTGTAAAATGTATTGTATATAAAGTAATGCAGCAAAAAACTGATTGTAAAACAATTTAAGAATAAAACTTGTGTTTTTTCAAATAGTTTGTTATCTTTGTAAGCAATATATTGTAATGAAATGTCAAACAATGAACAAACAAGCGTTAGGAATCGCTTAAAAATTGTCCTTGTTGAACAGGGAAGAACGAACAGATGGCTTGCAGAGCAATTGGGTAAGACGGAGCATACTGTTTCTCGTTGGTGTCAAAACAAAACACAGCCAACAATTGCCATATTGGGACAAATCGCACAGATTCTGGATGTGGATGTAAGATTATTGATTAAATCAACAAAAGATTAAACCAATGGAAACTAATTTCTTTACGAATGAGAATCAAAATACACTTTTAGAGAAAATAGAAGGTGTATTCAAATATAAGAAAGTACATTTTTTTGATGTACTTGTTGGATATTTCCGTGCTTCTGGTTACTTTAAGATTAGGAAGTTTATAGAGCAAACACCGAAGATAAGGTTTCTTGTAGGCATTAATGTTGATAAGCTTACGGCTCAAGCTAACCAGCAAGGACTCCTGTTTAATCCAGATGAAGGGCAAGCACAAGAAGAATTCTTTCATGAATTGAAAAAGAATATTCAAGAAGCTCGGTATGATAAGGATGTAGAGGAAGGGATGTGCCAATTTATAAAAGATATCATGTCAGGAAAAATAGAAATGCGCATTCATCCTAAACAAAATATCCATGCTAAACTTTATATATTTAGGGAAGAGATATATCATCCGCACGGATATGGCTCGGTCATTACAGGCTCAAGTAATTTGACTGATGCAGGACTTGAAAAGAATTTTGAGTTTAATGTTGAGTTGCGTTATGATGATGATATCCAATTTGCTACCGAAACATTCGAACGTTTGTGGAAAGAGTCTGTAGAGATAGACTTGACGCATATAGAAACGATAAAAAATGAGTCATACTTGAATCCTAACTTCACACCTTATGAAGTATATTTGAAGTTTTTATTGGAATATTTTGGGAAACGTATAGATTTCGATCCTAATTCCTTATCTGAGTTACCAAAAGGTTTTAAGAGACTATCTTATCAAGTTGATGCTGTAAATGATGGATTTTCCAAGATGATGAAACATAATGGTTTTTTCCTGTCTGATGTCGTCGGATTAGGAAAAACTGTTGTTGCGGCTTTAATAGCTAAGAAATTTTTCTATGCCAATGATTTCCCAGCATACCATTCTCATGTATTGGTCATCGTCCCACCTGCTTTACAAGAGAGTTGGGAGGAAACCCTGTCTAAATTCAAGGTAGATAATTACAGGATTGTTACAAATGGAAGTATAAGCAAAATAAAAGACGCGTCTCTCTACGACTTAATCATAGTTGATGAGGCCCATAAGTTCCGTACAGACACTGCTTCTATGTATAACGAACTGCAGAAGTTATGCAAGACTCCTTGCTGCCATCATCATGCGGATGGAACCTTATATAGTAAGAAGGTAATTCTCGTCTCAGCAACACCGTTGAACAATAAGCCAGAAGATATAGCCAATCTTGTATATCTGTTTCAGGACTCGAAAGATAGTACACTCGAGGAAGGAAACCTACAACGTTTCTTCAGAGAGCAGATAGATGCTTATAAGAAGGTAAAAGGAGAAAAAGACAGCAGAATCATAGCAATTAAAATTAGAGACATTTACGAGAAGATACGTGTAAAAGTTGTAGAACCATTGATGGTACGTCGCACCCGCACAGACCTTTTAGAGAATGAAGCATACAAGATTGATTTAGACACACAAGGTGTTGCATTCCCCAAGGTTCATCAACCACAGCCACTATATTATAAATTAGATAAGCAGTTGAACGAACTTTATGACAAGACCATCAAGGTGTTGAGCGATGAGAAGGAGGGTCTGACTTATTTCAGATATCAAGCCATTAAATATCTTAATAAGGAAAAGAAAAAGAAATACAAAAAGGCCGATATGATTTCCGTTCAGTTGGCAAAGATTATGAAAACCTTACTTGTGAAGCGGTTAGATAGTAGTTTTTATGCTTTCAAACAATCACTAAAACGATACTATCAGTCAAACTGTGTCATGCTCAAGATGTTTGAAAATAGAAGGATTTATATTGCGCCTAAGCTAAAGGTTAATGAACTCCTAAGCGAAGGCAAAGAGGAGGAGTTGATAAAACTAATTGAACAATCCCCTTACAATGATTCCACAATAGATGTCTATACACCAGAAGACTTTGTCAAACCTATTTATTTAGATGGGTTGAAACACGATAATGCTGTATTGGAAGATTTGGTAACTGAATGGGATAAGATAAACTATGACCCCAAACTGGATGTATTTCTTGACAAACTAAAAAATCAATTGTTTGACAAGTCCATTAATCGTGAGGGGAAATTAGTAGTTTTCTCAGAAAGTAAAGAAACAACAGACTATCTATTGAAAGAGTTAGAAAAACAAGGATATGACAAGGTCTTATCGGTTGAAAGCAGCAACCGTACAGAAAAGATGCCTTTAGTAAGTGCAAACTTCGATGCAAATTATAAAGGATATAAGAAAGATAATTACAACATTGTGCTGACAACAGAAGTGCTAGCTGAAGGTGTCAACTTGCATCGAGCCAATGTGATCGTTAATTATGACACGCCATGGAACTCTACACGTCTAATGCAACGTATTGGGCGAGTGAACCGTATAGGGAGTACTGCAAAGGATGTTTATATTTACAATTTCTTCCCTACGAAAGAAGTAAATAATGATATAGAACTTGAAAACAAAGCCAAGATGAAGCTCTTTGCTTTTCATGCTGCTTTAGGAGAGGATAGTCAAATATATTCAGAAGAGGAAAATCCAGAGAGTTTTGGCTTGTTTGATAAGAACCTTGAAGAAGAACGCGACGAGAAGTTAGGCTATCTGATGTGGTTAAGAAAGCAAAAGGAGGAGCATCCCGATTTGTTGAGAGCCATAGAGAAAATGCCTTTGCGTGCTCGGGTTGGTAGAATTGCTACCAATGCAGACCACTCAACATTGGTGTTTATTCGTAACGAAAAACGAGATGCTTTCACGCTTATCCATAAAGATGGAAGATTGGAAGAACTTACTTTTCTTGAGGCAGTTAAGATGTTTAAGGCTGATGTTGACGAAAAGGCTATTCCGCTACATGAACTTCATTATTCCCAAGTAGGGAAAGCTCTTGATTTCTTTTCGGAGAGAGCTGAGGCAGAAAAGGGGAATACGCTAAAAGTAAACCCAACACAAGGACCTAACGAGAAGAGAGCAATAGCCTATTTGGATAGCTTTCTTACGATTCCAAATATTGATGCAAAGGAGGCAGAGTTAATTCGACAAGCGAAGAGGGCGATTACGACGGGTCGGTTCCAACAGTTGCAGCGAAAGGTGAACAAACTGAAAACTATAACAAAGAAAACCCCTGTTAAACGCTCTGTTCTTCTTGAACAGATGATACAAATCCTGTCATCTTATCCTTTGGTAACAGAGCAAAATACGGCTCCTGTTAATGTTACGCTAGATGGGCAGCAACGGAGAGAGTTGTTTAATCCTGAAGTTATCATTTCTGAAAGCTTCTGTTCTTGATGGAGTATGAATGAGACAAATCGTATAGAATACAAGTTATGGCTTACCCCTGATTTGGATATAGAGAAGGAAGTGATAGCCTTCCTGAACTACAAGGAAGGTGGCTACATATATATAGGTGTAGATAAAGATGGAAATACAGTAGGAGTAGATGATGTTGATACTTGTATGTTACAGCTAAAGGATCGTATCAAAAATAATATCTCACCCTCAGTTATGGGGCTTTTTGATATATCAGAAGAAGAACGGAACGGCTGTCCCATTGTAAAGATAACGATTGCAAGTGGCATTGAGAAACCTTATTTCAAGTCCAAGTATGGTATGACTTCCAAAGGGACATTCATTCGGATAGGTACTTCTGCTGAGCCTATGCAGCAACAGCAAATTGACAGACTGTTTGCGATGCGAACACGAAACTCCATTGGAAAGATTATCTCTAACAGACAGGATTTATCTTTCGAACAGCTTCGTATTTATTATGACGAGCGAGGCAAACGACTTAACGATAACTTCAAACGTAGCTTGGAACTGTTGACAGAGAATGATAAGCTTAACTATGTTGCTTATTTGTTAGCTGATGAGAATAACAACTCTATAAAACTTGCTAAATACTCAAGCCTTGATAGATGTGAGCTAATAGAAAATAATGAATATGGATACTGTTCGTTAATTAAGGCAACAAAGAGTATCTTGGCAAAATTAGATATAGAGAATAAAGTCTTTGCAACTATCACACCTGCAGAACGCACAGAGTATCCTTTATGGGATAAGATAGCTTTGCGTGAAGCAGTTGTCAATGCCATTGTACATAATGACTATTCATTTGAGGTGCCACCCAAGTTTGAAATCTTCCCAGATCGCATTGAGATTACGTCTGCGGGACGGTTGCCAGAGTCATTGAGTCGTGAAGAATTCTTTAATGGCATTTCCATTCCACGCAATAAAGAGTTAATGCGTGTCTATAGAGACCTGGAGTTAGTAGAGTCTTTGAGGTCTGGAGTTCCTCGCATACTCAGAGCCTATGGTGCAGAGTGCTTCGTCTTTACAGACAACTTTATACGTATTACTTTCCCAATCTCTAAGAAGTATCAACGACAGTATACCACTAATGACGTGGAAGATAGTGTACAAGTTAGTTTGCAACTTAAATATTTGATAATCAGTATAAATAAGCAGATACTATCTGTTGATGAGATACTGCAAGTGTATAAGCAAGTGTATAAGCAAATGTATAAGTCTCATTGGTATTTTAAAAAGAAATTCATTCTCCCAGCTATGCAGCAAGGCTGGATAGAGATGCTATACTCCGATAAGCCCAATCACCCCCAACAAAAGTACAAACTTACGGAAAAGGGATTGCTATTACTTAATACTGTCATTCAACAAAACGAACAAAAATAAAGAAGATATATGGATAAAGCTGAACTAAAAAATAAATTGAAAGAGAATTTCAATCTTGAAGCATGGAAAACCATTCTTGGGAGAATGTTTCATAAGATTGACTATCTTTCTATCCCAAACGCCATAGAAGACAAGTCTGTAAAAAGCGGCGGACAAATAGGAACGATACGTCTTGATGACAACCGTTCGTTGGCACTCTTTGTCATAGAAGTTGCCGACAATATTGACATTGCCCACAATAGAAAAGGACTACGCAATATAGCCATAAGATATATTGACCAAGACATCATCCATGGAATATTGGTTTTCTATTATTCAAGGAAACAGACTGACTATCGCCTCACCTTTGTTTCAAAGACTACTGTACTCAATGAGGCGGGAGAGTTTCAAACAAAAGAAACAGCCCCTAAACGCTACACATTCCTATTGGGCGGAAATGAACCATGTACTACCGCAGCCATCCGTTTATATGAATTAGTGAAGAAAGAGAACGTTCTGTTATCGGATGTTACCGATGCTTTCTCCGTAGAACGACTCAACAAGGACTTCTTCAAAGGGTATAAAGACCGCTATAAGAAGTTCTGTGATTTCCTTACAGGAAATGCAAAGGACAATCGCGACTATGTGAAAAAACTACTCGGTCGTCTCGTCTTCCTGCAATTTTTGCAGAAAAAAGGCTGGATGGGCGTACCTGCAAGTAGCAAAGCATGGGAAGGTGGTGACAAAGCATATATGCAAAAACTTGTTGAGCATTATAAGGACAACGACAGATTATTGAGCGATGTGCTGGAACCGCTTTTCTTCAATACGCTTAATGAAGCCAGGCCCGATGACATTGCCAATTCTCGTCTTGGCGACAATATCAAGATACCTTACCTGAATGGCGGTCTTTTTGACAAAGATGCTTTGGACAATAGGGATATAGATTTTCCTTACTCCTATTTTCAAGAACTGATGGAATTCTTTTCAGAATACAATTTCACCATCGACGAAAACGATCCCGATGATGCAGAAGTGGGTATCGACCCAGAGATGTTGGGACATATCTTCGAGAACCTGTTGGAAGACAACAAGGACAAGGGAGCATTCTATACGCCAAAGGAAATAGTCCAGTATATGTGCCGTGAAACCATTGTGCAGTATCTGAAATCTCATGTTGCTGAACAATTATACTCGTCTGTCGAAACTCTGATTAAGCAGGGAGTTGTTGATGTGAAACTTCAAAACAAGACCAATGCCAATGAGGTATACAATCTGCTCAAAACTGTAAAGGTGTGCGACCCTGCCATTGGTTCCGGTGCCTTTCCTATGGGCGTACTCAATGTACTCTATCATGCCCGTATGCAGCTCTACGGTTTTCTGAAGTCCCTGGAAGATTTCTCTCATGCAAAGGTAAAACGCGACATTATACAGAATAACATCTTTGGAGTGGATATAGAGCAGGGTGCGGTAGATATAGCCCGCCTCCGCTTCTGGTTGGCTTTGGTGGTCGATGAAACGATTCCGCAGCCACTGCCTAACCTTGATTATAAGATAATGTGTGGAAATTCACTCACCTATCGTTATCCAATGGATATACAGATTGATGATGTGCTTGTGGAATATAATCAGAATGTTTCTGAAAATCAACAACTATCATTGGAATTATACAAGAGTATGGTCTATAAATATACAAATACTTCCGACCATACGCGAAAGGCTGAATTCAAAGCAATAATAGAAAAGGTTAAACAGACGTTTAAATATAAACTCACAGACAGAGAACTCTTAAAGATAAAAAGATTAAAAAAACAGTTAGCAGACTATGACTCTCCAATGTTGTTTGAATTATCAAAAGCAGAAAAGCAAAAAGTAAAAGTATTAAAGAAACAATTAAATACCATTCTCAAGAAGCAAACCGATATAGAGAATAGTAAAATTTATGAAAACGCTTTTGAGTGGCGATTTGAGTTCCCCGCTTTATTGGACGACATTGGTACCTTCACTGGATTTGACGTGATTATAGGAAATCCTCCTTACGGGGCAAAACTTACGACATTCGAAAAACAAATGTTCAAGGATAAATATGCCGATGTGCACATGCGAACGCCAGAAACATTTTGCTATTTCACTTCGCTTGCTTTTAACTTGTGTAAGCAGGAAAGGGCAGTTGTGTCTTATATTGTCCCCAACAATATCTTATTTCAAAATGAGAATGAGAAAACTCGAAGGTTACTTGCCGAGGAACACACGTTAGTGCGCGCCATTAATCTTGGAGACAATACATTTGAAAATGCCGATGTTCCAACTTGTATTTTTGTGGCAAACACAGAGAAAACAGTTAATTATAATATTGCTTATTCCGATTATCGTCAATTTAATGTAAAGAACATTAAGTGGGATGAAAAGATTGAAGATATCAGTATTGAAAAGCAAAAATCCGTTCCAGCAATGGTTATAGGAATGTCAAATAGCGATATAAACATTTTAGATAGTATCAGGTCCCATGGAGTTACTATTGATGCAATAGCCGAAGAGATGGCAAGTGGTATTTCCACGGGTGGAGATAAGATATTTAGGATTACTAAAGATGAGGCTATTGAGCGAGAATTTGAAATTACTGCATTGCGAAAGATATTAGTAGGCTCAGAGATAGAGAAGTATAATTTAGTAGATACTAATAATTTGATTATATATTCTACAAAGCAAGCAGATATTCCACAATATCCTAATATATACAAATATTTGCAACAGTTTGAAGAGCAACTTTCTAAAAAACGTGAAACCCAAAAAGGGGTTTTACCGTGGTGGTGTCTTCATTGGCCACGCTATGTAAATCTTTTTACCGAACCAAAAATAATTATGCGCCAAACTTCAGATTGCATCCGTTGTGTTTATGATGAAGAGGAGTATTTTGTTCTAAATAGCATACTTGTTTTTAAGAAGAATACAGAATTTTTCACATATAAATATATTGCAACTGTTCTTAATTCTTGTGTAACAGACTATATGTATAAAAAGCTGACCCAAGAAGAAGGAAGAACTTTTGCGGAGGTAAAACCTGTCAATGTAAGGAAACTATACATACCAAAAGCAGAGAATAAGGAACAGGAATTACTGGAAACGCTCTATGATTATATGGCGTTTTTAAAAAATGTAGATTCTGCACAAGTAGATAAGGCTATTGGGAATGAATTCGTAGGAGAGTTTTTTCAACAGATTATAGACGGTTGTGTTTACGAACTTTTCTTCGGAGAACATATGCAGGAACGAGACATAAATATCATAGAGTATCTATTTGAGTATATTAAACCTTTTAATGACCTATCAGAAGAATCTATCATTACAACTATCAGCAAAGCATTTGATACTCTTTATAAATCAGATAATCCCGTGCGGACAAGACTGTCACTTTTCGTTTCACGGAGTCCGGAGATTCTGAAAATAATTATTCAACATTAATACTTAATATCCTAAAGATGGCTTCGATTTCTAAAATAACAATTAATGGATTTAAGGCTTTTCCAAAAGAATTTAATCTGAATCTTGATGGGAAAAACTTATTAATGTACGGTGAGAATGGAAGTGGCAAATCCTCTATCTATTATGCCTTACATGCACTGTTGCAAAGTCAATGTCATGATATTAAAAAGTATTTCAATAAAAACTCAGACGAGTGTATTGTAAATACCATGACTGAAACGCCGGTTCCAAAAGTTTCTGTGAAATTTGAAAATAGTGATATTACTTATAACATTTCTGAGAATGGTTACGAGGAGTCTATTCAACAACCAACTTCACCTATCAAGGATTTAAACGGTAAATGTGTGTTCATCAATCACAAGTTTCTTTTTAACTTCTTCAGTTTTAGGAATTCCCAATATATAGATTTGTTCCCGGTGTTTATCAAGGATATTTTGCCGTTTACTCTTACAAAAACTAAAAGTAAATTTATTAGTCAAGTTTACGACGAAGTAAAAAATGGAATTCAGCGAAAAGGAAATAGTACACATATTACAGTTGATTATAAGAATAAAATTGAAGAGTTTAATAATGAAGTAAAAACAGTGATAGACCATATTAATGTAAATAGTCCTTCAGGTACCGCTTCGAAAATTTATAATTCTTATTTTATAAATGAAGGTGATTTAAAACTCAAAATAGAATTAATATATGATAATTCTTTGGATGAAATTCCTCAAATCGACAAGTCTTACTGGTTACGGTTGGGATATAGATACATAAAAGAAAGCAAAGCAGGAGTAGGTCGTCTTGTAAAGAAAAGTAATAGTCTGGAGATATTGGAGCCTGTTATTAGACTCAGAATTTCAGAAATACTTTTAGATGGAAGCTTAAGATATATTAGCAAGCCTCAAAGCTATTTCAATGAAGCCAAGTTGACAGCTATTGTTCTTTCAATCCGTTTTTCGTTATTAGACACGATAACAGCTCAAGATGGTCGCTTTCTTGCTCTTGATGATATGCTAATCAGTCTCGATATGAGTAATCGTATGAAAGTGATTAGATATTTATTAGATGAAGTTGCTGATAAATATAAAATATATTTATTTACACATGATAGACTATTTTATCATACTCTAAAACGGATAATAGAAACACAATATTCTAAAGATGAATGGAATTTTGGTGGATTATATCTAAATGATTTAGATTCACCCCTGAAACCAGAATTTATGCCAGAAACAACGTCTAAGATAAAAGATGCACATGAGGCATATAAAAGACATGACTATTTTAGATGTGGAACATTATTGCGACAATTGTGTGAGCAGTGCTTAAAGGAGTTACTTCCTGATTCATATAGGATAATAGAGAATATACAAACAGGTTTGACAGAAAATAAAAGTCTTGACCAACAAATTCTCTCGTTAGAAGAATTCTGTTGTAAAGAAAAAATTGATTATGCCCCCTTTAAGGACTTGAAAATCTATAAGGATTTGTTTATGAATGCAACTGCTCATAATGATATAACTTCACCTTTTTATAGAAATGAAATAAAAAGATGTTTGCATGCTATAGAAGTTCTTTCTCAAATAAAGAGATCAGAAAGTATAAATTGTAAGAAAGACCTGTCTTTCTCTGTGGTTGATTCCACAAATAAAAAATACACAGTCAGAATAAGACGTAGAGATGACTTGAAATTTATAGAGTATAATGGTAATAAAAAACTTTCGTATTTTTGTAAATGTACGGTCAAAAAAATTATTTCAAATTTAGGAGACGAAAACGTAGATGAAGGTTTTGATTCAATATATCAAGCCTATAACTATATCTGTAATAAACTGCAAATACAAGATAAAAAATCTCTTTTAGATATTTTGGAAGATAAAAGTGGTCTAATAATCTCATAAAGGTTAACATAGCACTTATAGTGTAAAGAAATTAATAAGTATGAAGATAGAAATTAACACTATAGACATATCAGATAAGATAAAAGACTTTGCACAATACCTCCAGACTACAGATAGGATTATTCTGTCTGCTAAGTTTGGAGATGGGAAGACTTATTTGCTGAACGAATTGAGGAACAACTTGAAAGAGGAATATGAATTCTTTACAATCTATCCGATAAACTATTCTGTTGCCAAAAATGAAGACGTGTTTGAATATATCAAACGAGATATCATTATACAATTGCAAGAAAGAGGCTTCCTTGATAATATTGATATGGAAGCTTTATTTGACTCTATCTTCTGTTTTGAAGACTTGGTATCTGTAGTTTCTTTTCTTCTTTCATTTGTTCCAATGGGTGAATTTTATAATAAAATTTTTAATAAATTCTGTGAGAAAAAGAAATTATATAAAGAAAAGAAACATACATCTGATAAGTATTTGGCAGAATTTGCCAATACGAAAGGTAGTATTTATGAGGAGGATGGATATACCAAACTGATAAGAAATGCCATTGAATGGATAAGTTATGACCATGCAACGAATGGCGCAGATTGGAAAAGGAAAAAGCCTGTCTTGATAATAGAAGACTTAGACCGCTTAGATCCCAAGCACCTTTTCAGAATACTCAATGTTATCAGTGCGCACATAGATAATCCTTCATCTCCCGACAAGGTTGGTAACAAATTTGGATTTCATAACATAGTGTTGGTAATGGATTATGATACTACGAAGTACATATTCCAGCATTTCTATGGCGAGGAGGCTTGTTATGAAGGATATATGAGTAAGTTCCTTTCTCGTGAACCGTTCAGATATAGTATATTGCCTTATATGGTAAAGGAAATTAAAAGTAAACTAGCAGAATCATTGGAAATACCTAATCATTTGCCAACATATACAAATTTCATGGCAAAATTGCACAAGGCTTCTCTTCGTGATTTGAAGAAATTAGCAACGTTTGATACATTCGACCGTCTGCAGTCTGATACTTTTAGTTTCAAGCAGTTTCACTTTACAACATCATTACCCATATTTCAGTTAATTATTTATATGGTAGAGTGTGGCATGTCAATTAACCAAATAACACAGGATTTGCAATTTACAACAAGACGTTACGAAAACATAAGGGAAAAATACGAGTATGAAAGGGAATATGTTAAACTAATGTTCCCTTTGTATAAAATGGCATATGAAGATAAACGCTCAATACAGATAGATGATACTAATTATAGAATAGAAGGCGATTTCTCAGAAGTGATTTCTAAGATAGACGTTCATGTTTATGATTATGTGGATCGAGATGCTATGGAGTTGTTGAGAGATACGAATTTTGTAAATCACTTCCAGTTCTTACTGGATAAACTTTCTAAATGTATAAATTTGTCGGCTTTGCATAAATAGAAACGAACATTATTTCTATAACCGACAATAACAATGTTTGATATAGTTCATTCACGTATGGTTATTACTATCTATAACTTACATGGGAAGAAAATGGTTCAATGAAATTATACTATTCTTTATTATTGCTGTCCGGTAAAACTTAAATAACATATAAATCCTTGCGGAATAGCCTT
>ERZ651108.230-NODE-230-length-30156-cov-8.011860_pt1 | contig 30156 bp, 47 predicted proteins | sample MGYA00512173_ERZ651108 | MGnify/ENA metagenome assembly ERZ651108 | reverse complement strand
CCTGCCACTGTCTCTCGCGCTCGCGCTGCTCGCGTTCGAGCTGCTCTGTTTTATCGCGCTGAATGCGACGCTGTATCATCGCGGACATCGTGTTTTCAAACTCGAGCGTTGAGAAGTAATCGCCTTTGACCTCGACGCGCTCGCGGTCGTCCATTTCTGTTGCATTGATGTTCTTGATATCGTTTGCAACGCGGTCAATGCACTTGCGCAAATGTTCAACGGCTGCACGCTCGTTTGTCGAGCGGTTGAGCCACTTACCCTCGCCGCCGAAACGCTTTAGCAGAAGCTCAAACGGAACGAGCGCGGTTTGCTGGCCGTCCAGCGGCAAAGCAATATCGGGCGCGTATGTCTCGTATTCCTCTTGAAGCGTGGCGCGGCGTGTGCTCTCCCACCTCTCCTCGTAATCGGAAATGTTCGACTTGTACGCGGCTTCTAGGGCTGTAAGCTCTCCGATTGCTTCGGCTGCGTGAGCCTTGAAACGGTTAATAGCGTTCTCAAGCGTTGAAGTCATCGACTTTCGGTCGCTGTCGATTGCCGCAATCTCTTTGCGGAGCATGGCGCGAGCTGATTTAGCGTCTTTATAGTCGGCTTCGTTGGTGATGTCGTGCGGCTGGTATTGCGCTGCGATTGTTGCAGCCTTGCCGCGGGCTTCTGCGAGCCATTTATCGCCGTCGGTGAGAATTGCGGGCGGCTCGATAACTTCCGCTTGAACCTCGATAACCTCGTTATTTTTTGTTGCCATTTTCTTTTAACCTCTCATAGAATTTGGAATTTGCCCACTCCTCGCGGGCTTCTTCTTTGGTTGCTTTTGTCGCGCTCTCACACCCGCAATAGTCGCAGTGCAAGAAGTAACCGTGCGCCGTCTCACGAACGCCGATACCGTAGAACATGCCGCCGTTGTTCATGCAATGAGGACAAATCATCGTTCACCGCCTAACGCAGCCAGTTCAGAAGGTATATGACGCTTATAACAGCACTAATTAGCGAACCAACTGATACAGCGGATAATGCCAATGCTGCTTCTTTGTTCTTGTCTCTTGCTTCCAATATCGCCAGTACAAGAAACACGGCAAAAAATACCAAGCAGAAAATCGCAGAACCGCCGTATTTAATTACTTGCGCGCCGGCATATTGTGCCGAGAATACGTCCATTTACTTCACCGCCTGCATGATTTCTTGTAAAAACATACCTTGCGGTGCGTTTGACCAGTTAATATAACCAGTAAGGAAGATTACGCCAGGAACGGCCAAAAGTAATATGACTAGCATAAACTTAATGAATACTTCAACCTTGTTGTCTATATCAACATTAGGAGCTAGCACAATCGCGAATATAAGAAAAAAGAGAATTAAAAGAGCAACGACAAGAAGCGCAACTGAAAATATAAGGCTTTCTGTTGCCTTTGCTTGAGCATACTGTGTCACAGCGTCAGAAAATACAGAATATCCAACGCCTAAACGGTTAGTTATTTCCGTAATGATACGGTTAACTGTCTCTGTATCCATGAGATACCCTCCTATTCGATTTTGAAAAATGGGAAATTAAAATAAATCGGTATTTATCCGAAGAAGCCGCCCCAATAAAGCAGCAGAAAAGAAATAACTGTGCCAATCGCGAAGGTGTAGGCATTATGTGGCTCGCGTGGTTTGCCGTGCTCGACAATTTCGACTATCAGTCCAATAACAGCAAAAACAAGCCAAATAAGCTGCGGAATACCAAGGTTAATTGTCATTTATTTATCTCCTAAAAATAATCAGATTTAACTAAGTCAAAAGTTATTCTAGAAGTGGTTAGAAAAGAAGAGAAAACCAGTGCGGGAAGTGCAAAGCTATCTTTGATGTTTTCCCAAAGAAACTGAAAGAGCAGGAATAGCGCAATCGTAGCGTTGAAAACAAGGAAATATATTGTGATAAAAACCAGCAACACTTTAATTGCTTTAATTGCTGTCATCATTTTTCCTCGCCCTCGCGGTTGCTAATTCCTTTTCCAGCTCGTCCACAAGTGCTTTATCGTCAATAATGCACTTGAACACGAAATCTTCCGCGAATTTCAACGCCGCTTCCGTGCCGTCATTCGCAATGGCGAGAAGCACGCTGTAAACACCCATAATGTATCCTCTATGGTAGGCGTCCTCTCTGATAGCTTGCAAAAACTCCACTTCAAACGCTGCCGTACCGTTTAGTTCTGCCATGCGCTCTCCTTCAAGTTTGCCGCTCCGAAATCGACGGTAACGTATGTCGTATCCTTGCAGCGTGAACGTGGTAGCTTGGTAGCCTTCAACTCGATTACTTGCGCGTCGTCCTCGTACGCTACGCCGTTCAAGCCGTCAAGTACGAGCTTCTCGATGTTGTCGATGTCGGGCTTGTGCGTGTCATGCTCGAACAGAACGCATTTTGGCGTCGTCTTTGGCAATGAACGCGCTGCCTTGATGTAAATGCGTACGGGCTGGTTGCGCTCTGCCTTGAATGGCTTGTGGTAGCACGCTTCGCGGTACGCGTCGGCTACCGCCTTTTTGTCGGCTCTATTGCGTGCTGTGTCGTACACAAAGCCGTTACCCGTTCTAGGACGTTGCAAGCCGTGAACAAACGGAAGGGTAAATTCGATTGTCATCGTTCCTCCTTCCACGCCAGCTCCTTGTAATGCTCGATTGCTGCGTCAAAGTCGCGCGTGCATTCAAAAAGAGTCTGGCTTGTGACGTTTCTTTGACGGTATGCAATCAAGCACTCATGCTTTTCTCTCAACGCTTGCAGGTACAGTTCATCTGCTGTTGGCTCGCGTTCAGTCACAACGGGAATGCGATAGTTGTTAGGCTTCATCACGCACCACCCTTGCGCCGCAATTAGGGTAATAGTTGAAGTTAGGAATTAAGAGATTGCCATGCTCCTTGCGCTCGTAGTCAAACCAGCCTTCTTCGCCCGTCATCATTTCAAAACCACAAACAGAGCAGTACGCATTTTTAGAATATCCAAATTCTTCTAAGTTCTCTTCTTCGTGCTCTTCATCGTTGTCGTCAACCCACGTGACGCATACACAAGGCAGGTATTTACATGTAGGGTCTATGAGGTCAGCTAGGCGGTTACACTTTGCGCGTATGAGTTCCCATTCGTCGAAGAAGTCATTTTCATTAAGTCCGACATCTTCGGCAATTTGGTAAAACCCGTAATAATGGTCTTTCTTGAAGTCGCCCATGTATTCGCCGCTTTTACGTAGCTTCTTCGCTACCTCTTCACGCTCTTTACGGCTAATCATCGCTATCACCTAGCTTCTCGAGCTTGTCGGCGATGTCGCAAAGTTCACAATTTGACCAAGCCGAAATGTATCCTTTATTGATAACGCGTCTAAGTTGTTCAATAATTGACGCGATTGTTACTGGCTTCTTGTGAGTAAGTTCATTTGCTGACATAACGACAAACCCATTGTTTGCGTTAATATCAAGAAGAATCTTCCCGTCGTCTTCATGTAACAGAAACCCGCAAACTTTGATTTTGATGTCTTCATCGTCATACAACGTATCTCCAACGTGAATAACCTCGCCGTCTTTGTCCAAAGGCAACTCAACCATGTTAGACGTGTCGCATAGGTCGAGCATAACGTCGGATATTACGGCAGCATCTTCCCCAGCTGTTGTACTGCTTGGCACTGTTTCGTTAGTTACTGCTTCATAAAAATCGCAAAAACTATTTTTATCATATTCACGCAATCTCTCGGCGATTGCTGCACGCTCTTGTTTAGTTAGCATTTTTATCCTTTCTAGTAGTTAAACAACGGGTTAAACGAACCTTCTCCTGACGGTTTTTCAGGCGTTTTCTTGTACTCCCACCATTCCGAACCGTCATACTCTGCACGTTCTAACCAAGAACCGTCTTTGAATACGATTACTAGGTTTTCGCTTACTTCTGCACCGCCGAAACCGCTATCATATTCAGCGTTTGCGTGTTTCTTAAAGTCTGCAACCGATATTGTCATATTGTCTTTGAGCGCAATAAAATCAATATCGCCCCAATCTTTATGGCAACTCTTCATAACGTTCAAGGTCTCTTCTAGTAGGTTAGTTAGCATTGTTGTCCCTTTCGACTAGAAACGGCACATCCGCGGTAAAAAGCAGGTATCCAATGAGTACGAGAGCCGCGAGGACGAGAAGGTCGTATGCAACGATAGACACTGTCGCGTCTCCTCCTGTTGCGATAACAGCGACACACGCCAGCGCGAGCACGCCGAACGTGCCTTTAAGTAAGTTCTTCATTTTCTAACCCCAATCGGGCGTAAAGTAGATTTTTGTTTATCAGCCATTTTTTTCGCAGCTTCACCGCTGGAAGCTCGCCTGTCTCGCACATGCGTTCAACAGTGCGTTTATTCATTCCAATGAGTTCAGCGGCTTCTAGCGCGCTTAGAAGCTGTTTACTGGGAAGGTTTTTCGTTTCCGTACGCATAACGCGTGAAGAAGTACGTTTGACCCTTGCCCGTGACTTTTGGCGTGCGGCTGATTGTCACGCTTCCGTCGGCTTTATGAACGGCCGTCTCTTTGATACGGAATAGTCCAAGCTCCATAGCTCGTTGTGTCGGTACGTTGTAATTGCTGCCGAAACGTCCCAAATAGCCGTCGGCGCGCAACCACTCAAAGAGCCGATTTTGGCCAACCTCAATGCCATTTTGTCGCAGCATTTTAGCCAGCTCACCGACTAAACATGTGCCGTCCGCCGCGGATACTGCGTCGGCAAAGCGTGCTTTTGGCGCGAGCTTGTCGATTAGTGCGTCTTTGCGCTTGATAGCGTCGTTCGCCACGATGAGAGCGCGTGAGAGCAGCTCCTCGTTGGTTTCCGTACCGTTCACGGCGATATAACCGCCGTTCGACCGGATTGCTGGTAACACCTCATGTGTTATCCAGCGTTTGAAACTTCTTGCTTGTGGAATTTTTGAGCCAAGAACGGCTGTATACAAGCCCGGCTCGGAAATAATTGCGACGCGCTGCATGCCGCCGCGGGTACGCATTACCTGCGTATCCTTTTCGTCCGCGTCTAATCGGCGCGTCATGTCCGACGGCATACGATAGCCGAGCGCGTCGGATACGTCGCGAGCAACAAACCAAGGGTTGCCGCGACTATCGGCGAAGGCTGTTAGCTCGCCAAACTCTTCGGAATAGAAGAGTTGTATACTCTTATCGTCCATATTTTTCACACTTTCTCGGGCATGCCCTGTTTAAGTTGCCGCTTAAATGGGGCTTTATTGTTTACTGTGGCATTTGTGCCATTTCCCGAACGCCTTTGCCGCTGCGTTCGCATTCTCGAAGCTGCCTAGCAGCCACGTATTGCCGCTATCCTCTCTCACGTAATAGCTGTCATTGAAACGGCTTTTGGTTAGTCGCGCGTTGCCGTGACGCATTACCGTTTTATACGCTGGTTGTGCGTTTCCTGCGTCTGCCGCGTAGCGGTTGCGAGGTTGCAAAACGTACTGCCAGGGCGCACCTGCGTTCTGTGGTACTGCCATGTTTACTCCCACCCAATCAATTCTTGGGGCTTAACGTTCAGAGCTTTAGCGAGATTGTCAATCGTTCTGAACGTTGTATTTAGTTCAGACTGTCTCCCGTTCTCTAGCTTTTCGATTGTTGAAATGTTTACGCCGCTGCGGTTGGATAGTTCCGCGCGGGAAATATTGAGCCTTGCGCGCTGTACGCGTAAGTTCTCCGATAAGGTTACCTCCCTTAACATACTAATTTCTCCTCTTAAATTGCGAATAACATTTTATTTAACTCTTTTATCGTGGTGAGTTGCCACGTACTGCCTATAGTCGTTAGTGACTTACTCTCCACTATTTCTAGCGGTATTTTTCTTTCAAGGTGCAATGTTCCGATTTGGAACAATTACATATTAAAATACGTATTTCAGATATTCAAGTATCAATTTTTAATATTTGAATATCTTGTGAAGATTGTCTATAATCGCAGATAAAGGGAGGTACTAAAATGCACGAATACGATTTGCAATTAAGAGCGTTACGTAATAAGAACGGTTTGACCCTCGCCCAACTAGCAGAACAAGTTGGTGTGACACTCCAAGTAGTAGGTAACTGGGAACGCGGAACGACTGAGATTTCACTAGGCGACGCATTGAAGGTGTGCCACGTTCTAGGGTGTAACCTCGACGAGTTGGCGGGCTGGGATTGCGTCCCTACAATCAAAGAACAAGAAAATCGCGTGTTTAAGCTGCATAGCAAGGTACAACAAGCAATAGACGAATACCAAGCGTAAAACGGTATGCAAATGTCAACGAGCGCATAAATAGTTTTACTAGTTTTCGCGGGGGGGGGTGGCGTTAATTTTCGTTGACTTTATTTCGCCTGTTGATTTGTAAGTAAATAATGAATGAGGGGTGCTGTTATGACAGAAGTTCAGAGTGAAACACAAAAGACGCTGCAAACAAGAAAGCAGCAATTCAAGAACACATCAATCGTAACGTTCGTGCTTGGAGTAATCGCGTACGCGGTGAGTGCTTCGTTTTCGGCTCGTATCGCCGAGGAAATGTCACTAGCTCAAAGAATACCTACACACACAGTGCCGTATTCCGTGATGACGGGATACACTACGAGCGCACAAATTGCAATGATTGCGGCGGGTCTATGCGGCGCGGTTTGCCTTTGCGCAATCTTGCTATGGTTCGTTGCCGACTTGCTCGAAATCGCAAAGCGTGAAAATGCTTAACGTGCATACTCTCTGCACGAAGATTGCACGAGTTTTGCACTTTTTGGAATATTTTTGGAATATTTTTGGAATTTTCAAAAGAAAAATAGCCGCACAAGGCGGCTACGAGGGAAAACGTGGTGCCAGCAACCAGGTTTGAACTGATGACCCCCGCTTTACGAGTGGTGCCCAAAGTGCGACATTCGGGTATTTATGCGACAAAACGAATTGTGAAAAATCGGCGTTGACCTCGTTAACTGCGACTTTCTAAAACACGGGGTGTTACACTAGCGTTACAGTTTTTGGAATTATTTTGGAATGTTTTTGGAATAATTCCCGAGAGAGGATATATAAACAATGCAACTATATGTTAGGAAGGTAAACGGGAACTGGTGCGCCCGTGTCGTGTGGTTTGTGAACGGCAAACGCCACGAGAAGCAAAAGACTACACCGTATGAATGCAATGAAGAGGATAACCGCGGCAAGAAGGCTGCGGAAGAGTACGCCGCGGCATGGGCGCGAAAGCTCAATATCTCGGACAAAGGCACGAGCAACGGCGCAACGATGACGCTGTATGCGTACTGTCGCGCTCACTATGCCACCCTTCAAGCCATGGGGCACATTGAAGGGCGAACCGCCGCGGGGTACAAAACAAGCCTAAACTACCTCGACCAGTATTTCGGCGAAAAGAAAATCGGCGAGATAACAACGGCGGAAGTCGAGAGCTTTATCCAGTGGCTCACAGAGCGCGGACTAAGCAATAACACAATCAAGAAAACGTTTAACGTTCTTCATCACTGCGTGCGTCAAGCTGTCGCGGTACGTGATATCGAGTGGGACTATTGCGCTGCAATTAAGCCGCCTAAACGCCAACTGCCGCCGCCTAACCCACTTGACGAGCCTTCGCGTAAGAAGCTGTTGTTTATGCTCGAGAACCTCGAAAAAACGCCTTATGTCGTCGCGTGTTATCTCGCGTATTACACGGGCATGCGCCGCGGTGAGATTTGCGGTCTGCGTTGGTGCGACGTTGAACTTACGCCAGGAAGCGAATACATAAACGTACGCCAAGCCGTGAGTATCGAAGAAGGCGGAACGTATGTCAAGCTGCCTAAAACGAACAAGGAACGCCGCATACCAATTCCCGCGAGCCTTGCGGCTATCCTCAAAGAACGCCGCGCGGGGCTGTTAGAAGATTGTATGTTGTGCGGTATCTCGTTTGAGCCTGCAATGTTCATTTGCGGCGATGTCGAAGGCCACTACCTACATCCAAGCCCGCTGTCGAAGTGGTGGCAACAGCACGCGAAAGAATGGGGCTTAATGGGAACGCAGAAACGCCGCCCGGTGTTCCATGATTTGCGCCACACGTTCGCGACGATTGCCGTTCGCGCAACCGACCCAAAGACGGCGCAGGATATTCTCGGACACGCAGATATCAACATGACAATGCGATACGCAGATACTACGACCGAGCAATTAGAGAAAGCGCGTAGTCCTCTAGCGTCGGCGCTCGGTGAAAGCAAGGACACGGGCGCGAAAGTCGAGGAATTTCCGCGAAAAGTGGCTAATTTCTAGCGTTTGCGTTTCCGCTGGTAAACGAGCCGTTGTAAGGCGTTTTAAGCCACGCAAAAATCGAAGTCGAGTAAATACCCATAAAAATACCCCCGCTCTTACGAGTGGGGGTGATTTCTAAACATTTTTATCTTTGGCACTAAGTTATCTTCCGCCGCTATCCAGTCGGTAGCAATTCCGCGCTCACTCAACGCGTACGATACGACGCGAGCCGTTGCGTTTGCCTGTCGCCAATCGCCGCCGTCGCCCATGTAATGGTATTTGTCGTATTCGCCCTGGCTCATCCAGTAGATTATTTTCACGCTCTTTGGATACTCGCCGATAGTTTGCGCGGCTTCTTCGACCTGTCCAATCGCGGTCGCGACTTCTTCGCGTTGGAGCTGCAACAGCTCATCGAGAATATCCCATGCGTCCTGCGGTGCGTTGTATTCTGTGTACTTGACGCTCTCCCAACGCTTAACGGAACGTTCGGCAACCTCGAGCACCAACGCTAAATCTGCTTGACTCATTCCGACTTGTTCGCGTAAGGCTTTGAATTCCTGCTTTGTTCTCATGGAGGATACCTACCAATTCCACAACACGAAGTTGTAGTCAAGGCTGCCGACGTACTGCGTGCGGTGGCCGCCCTTAAACTCAACAGTTGTGACCAGCTCGCCGTGATTCTTGCTTGTATGCTGCTCGACGATATGTGCCGACGCGTCTTTCTCGAGCTTCTCGGCGACGGTCACGCGGCTGTCGCTGTAACCTGCGGCGCGCGCTGCGTTTAGGTCGGAAGTATAATCGCGCGCGTTCTCTAGTAGCTCTTCTGCCATGCGGCGTGCGGTTGAAGACTTGCTGTGCTTCATCTGATAAAGGATAGTTGCGCTCATTTCATTCCCCTTTCTTGGGCTGAGGTGTGACCTTCTGTCTCCCTCTTGTTGAATATAATATAGTCCCCTTTCGGGACTAAGTCAAGAAGAATTTTAGAAATTTTTGAAATTTTTTTTCGAGGTAAAAAATTAGGGCTATGCGCGATACACAGCCCGTATAAAAGAGCAGATAAACCAACTTTCCCGCTCTTTTTTTAGTAGCTCAATTATACCAAATCGGCATAAAAAAAGAACCCCTCCCGTTGCAGCGAGAGGGGTTTGTTTGAGGAAGGAGAACTTGCTCCCAAAAATCAACAGTTACAGTATAACACTAAGCCTTAATTCCTGCGATGTAACCGTCGTCGTTGGTTGTGACTGTAATATCACCTGTAAGAAGTTTGCCGTCCTTATCGAAAGCGCAGATATTGTCTGCTCCGACCTCGTAAAGGCAATCCTCAACTCGTGAACCGTCGGAACGTAGATAGAACCAGTCATCGTCCAGCTTGAGCCAGCCAGTGACCATACGGCCAGTTTCATCGAGGTAATAGTACTTACCCCTATCTTTATCATCTACCCAGCCAGTAGCCATATGACCATCAGACGCAAGTAAATACCAGCTGCCGTTGTACTCCAACCAGTCATCGGAAAAAAGCGAACCGTCTTCATTGAAGTACCACCAGAGCTTCTCACTGCCTTCCCAAGAAGCGAATACCCAGCCGGTCAACATCCAGCCGGACTGGTTGAAGTAATACCACTTATCGCCGACCTTGAGCCAACCTGTGGCGTAATCGCTTGAGGTTGCGCCCGTCTGATACCACCAAGAGCCTTTGCCATCTGTATGCCAGCCAACTTCAGAAGTCGAGCGGACACCAGTCATGACCTCGTACCAGTAGCAAACGCGGCTCATGTATTGCGCGTTCTGCGAGTGTGCAAGCTCGCCAGGGCAAGCCGTCGCGACAATCTGTGAATGTGGGCGAACGTTCCCGCCCCAACGTGGGTATCCCAAGCCGTACTTAATAAGAAGAGCGGCCACGAGGTGCGCGCCGCTCTCGAGTGTTGCTTCTGATACCGTCCACTGGTTCGTGGAGTTGTTCGCGTGCTCAATGGAAATGCTCGACTGGTTGGCCGTCCAGTTGCCGCACGCCCAAGCGGTATCGCTCTCGTATACGTGCTGCGCGATTACACCGTCGCCGTCAACAGAATAATGCGCGGACTGCGATTGCATGCGTGACCACATCGAGGACAAAGAAGCGGCCGTCAAACCGACAGCCGCTTCATGGTGTACTACTATGTACTGGACGCTATGCCCCCCGCGTCCCGAGTCAAACGCCGATGTAGGTGACCAAACGTCGGCGGTAATCTGCCCTGAAAAGTCCGCCATTATCTGCCCTCCAATGGTGACTTTCCCTCGCGCACCTCGGGAATACCTGCAATAGAGGTGAGCAGGGATACAACAGCCGCGAGAGCTGCCGCAGAAGCAACAGCCACCCAGTCAACGCCCGTAATGCCGATTGCGTTTGTGCCGATAAGCGCGACGGCGGTTTGTGCTGCGGTCTTAATTGCTCGAACTAGTGCTGCCTTTACCCAGTCATTCATAATGTTTCCTTTCAAACGGTTGTTAATGTCCTGCGTGCTCGTGGTCGTGCGCCGCTTCTAGGCGGCCAAGCCGTCCCGAGTTGCTTTTAACTGCGTCCTCTACGACTGCCAAACGTGCGGTATGGTCGTTGATTGTTGAACGAACGTTAGAAATGCTTTCGTCCGTACGTGCCATGTAAGCCGCAAATGCCTTCTGGTTCTCTTCTAGGTCTTTGCGTAAGCTCTTGATGCCTTCTTCAATGCGAACTAGACGCTCCGCGCCTTCTTGGTTGCTCTTTGCAAGGTTGCGTGCGCCGTTAAACATGCTTATTAGCATTGCAAGGAACGACAGCAACGCGACCACTTGCTCAAACGTAATAGGGTTCATCGTTTCACCTCCCTACACGCTTACTTCGGCGCGACGGTGTACGTCAAAATGCCGTAACGCCAGTCACGCGAGGTTGTGCCGCCGAAGTCCTGCATGTAAATCTTGCCGTCGGGGCGAACGGATAATGCGCTAATAACATCTGCGTGATTTGGGCAAAATGCAGTGTTGTAATAGATGTTCTCGTATCCCTCGACGCTGTATTTGCTGCTGTCAACTTTTGGCGGGCGTGAGCCTTCCGGCACTAGGAACGGACACACGATTGCGTCGTTCTTAATGCCTTGGTCGAGCCAAACGCGAGCGTGAATGGTTACGCTTGTTCCGTTGCGGTAGACATGCCAAAAGTTGCGACTTGCGCCGTTATATCCGCTTGGAATTTCATAAGAGGTAATCTCGAACTTCTCGCTAGTGAGCGGGTCAACGGTTGGCAATGCATGCTCGACAGTTGGCGTTAAGCCGTTCAGAATAACGCGAGCAATCGGCACTTGGGCTTGATATTGACCCTTTGAAAGGTCGCCTGGTGTATATGCGGGGTCTTTTGCCGCGTCCTGCGTTGCGGCTGGCGTGCCTTGAATGGTTGATAGCGCGGTAGTTCCAACGCCTGTTGAAGCGTCGACTTTGAGCGTAAGGATAACAAGGTCTTTGCGCCATTTTCCTTGTGTACCGTTAGCAATGCTTGCCTGTTCGGCTCGCTCGTTGATGACGAAACGACCGTCAACAATTAGCGCGCCCGGCGCGATGTTAATCTTATTGCTTGAAGCTACGGAAACCTCTAGCCCTTGCGCGTATTTGGTGATATATCTGCCATTGCCGAAGATAGCAATGTTAAGCGCGCCTGCCTGCTCCGCGGTTACGTGAGCCTTATTTTGGCGCGATGTTACGAAATCAAATGCCATGTGCTACCTCCTAAAATGCGGGGTCTTTGATATTGCCCGTGGAAATCAGATTGTCGATTTCTGCGTCGTGGCGTTTCACTAAATCACGCCAACGCATGGCATGTTCAAAACAAAGGTCGTATTTCTTTACACGACCCTGTGAGTCTATGCGCTCAACACCTACAGCCCAGCCGTTGCCCTCAATCTCTTTTTCGGCAACGTCCAGCTTGTGTTGACACCCCTTAACGTCACATTCGACGTGTACGTAATTGTTTAATCTCATTTCGCGTCTCCCGTGGTGTATGTGACTTTGACAACGCCCGCGTTATCAAGCGTCACAACCTTTTTTGTTACTTGTGCTTTCGCGCTCCAGCCTGTTTTATCGTCGAAGCCGCCGACAATGTCGCCGACGTCGTATCGGTCAGACGTATCAGTCAAAACAACGGTTAGCTTCTTCGCTTCATCGATAATCTGTTGCAGCTTCTTTTTGCCGTCAGCTTCTAGCGTCGCTTGGTCGGCTGCCGAATAGTCGTAGTACAAATCACGCTCAAAAATGCCGCTTTGTGACTTCGTGTGCGAGATATTGCCGTTTTCGTCGGCGTATAGCTCAATCGCTAAACGCTCGCCCTTTTGGCCTTTGCCGCGGCATACGAGGTGGTTATATGGCAGGAAGTCGATATCTGCCTTAACGTTGGTTAATGACGTGTCAAACTCTTCATCTTCCGTCCAGTCTTTGCGCGGAATAATGGAAAGCACGGCGCGACGTTCATTGCACTGAATGCGTAACTTACCGCCGAGCGCGTCTAATGCGCCCGTTAAGGCTTCATAGAGCGTTGAATAGAGCGGTACTTTGTAATTGTTCGCAACGATTGCGCATGGCTCGTCTGATACCTCAAAGACAGACGTTAAAGAGAGCCACGATATCCAGTTTTTCAAAACTTGATGCATATCGCCGTTAAAGTAGACGTTGTCACCGTCCGAGGGCGCAAGAATAACGCGGTTATTGAGTAGCCCTTGCCATGTTTTGCCGTGCCACTTATACGCGCCGTCGCTCTTAATACGCGTAATCATGCCGCCGTAGGGCGTGCCTTCGATGTATACGAATTGCCCCCGCTCTGCACGTGGTGCGTTAGCTGGAACGGTCAACTCGAAGTCATTTTCGGCGTTGTCGCCTATACCTACAGCGATATCAAAAGAAACGGGGTCGATGATGAACTCATCTTCCCCGTTCTTGTTGCGCAAGATTATATCCATGGTAGAGCCGCCCGTCGTTCAATCAACGTAAGGTCAAAGCCCCATGACTGCTCCCACGTGACATTGTGAAGTCCTTGCGGGATACGCTGGAAAATGTACGACCCCGAACCTTCAATGCCGCGAACGCGATATTTGAACGCGTCGGTGGCGTTGCCGTATTTATCCTTGATAACGACGCTGTCACGGTTCATGCTGCGTTTCTTTGTGCTGTCGATAACAAGCAAACCGCCGTCCGGGACGGTCACGTCTACGCCGTAGGTGTTACCCGCGATGTAAACGGACGGGTTGACCGCGTAACCGTAAATAGTCATGCGGAAATCGCACGGCGTTTGGCTGTCGTTAGAGAATTGCGAGCCGCGGGACGATGTACCGTAATCGTGCGGGTAATCGTGCGGGTAGTCGTAGCCCGTGAGCTGCTCATTGCTTGCGCTCTGTGGCATAAACGAGATAGTACGCTCGCGATACCAAATAGGGTTCTTAGCTTGGAGTTTAAGCTGCCACGTACGAGAAGCGGCGTACCAGTTCGATACGCCGCCCTCTACGATGTTGCAGTTGATATACCAGCCGTCGATTACGAGCTTATCGGGCAAACCGCGCTCGGTGTCGTAATCTGCAAGCATGAGCAATCGCTCGACTTCCTCGCGCTGTGATGTGGTTTGTGCTACCAGTTCAACGCTATACGTCCTAGCTTCGCGGCTAAAGCGCGTTGCGCTGCTTCGCCATTCCCAGCCCGCTAAATCGTCGCCGAACATGAGCGTGCCGAAGCTGCCGGAGATATCAAACGTTGTGCCGTCGGCGGTAATGAATTGTGCCTGTGACATTACGACATCAACTCCCTAATCTGTCGGCGTTGCTCGCGCTCTGATACGGTTACGACTGGCGCACTTGTTGCGATAATTGCGCCGAGGTTTTGAGCCAACCAACGAATAAGTGCGTCGTTTGTGGACTGTCCGAGTATGCCTTCCGCTACTGCGTCAGCAAATGGCTTCACGTAACGCTTGTTTGTGAGCGGGATAATTGCTTCCGCGCCGTCCTCGCCGACAATATCAAGCGGTGTTGCGCGGTTAACGATTGCGCCGTCGGCGTGCATGCGAAGGCCGCCCGCTGCATTAGCACGGATACCGCCTGCCGCATTCTGCTTCATAAGGTTTACAAGAATGTTCTTGTCGTGGAGACTGTTCAGCTCTGCTTTGACGCTGCGTAAAACACTCGACGCGTTATCGTGTGCCGTAATAGTGAATGACTTATCGTTGACACCTTGCGTATTGAGCGATTGCACCGTTGCGATGATTGACTGGATATTGCCGTTCGAGTTGATAGCTAGGGCTTTGAAGTTTTCGCTGCCGATTGCCTGCAAGTCCTGCACGGTAATACCAGCGTTTGCCATTGCTGCGGACAGGTCATTGACGTTGATGCCTACACTCTCGATAGCGTCGTTTGCGCCGAAGCTGTTTAGAGCGTCGTTAATCTGCTTTGTGGCTTCTTGCGCCTTAATGGCTGTATCGTCGAGCGTCACGCCTAAGTCGTGCAAAGGCTGCACCAAAGAAGCCGCCGTGCCGTCGTATGCTTGCGCGATACGCTGCCATTGTTCATCGGTAAGGTCGCCAAGCTGCGTTGTATCTGCTCCGAGTGACTGTAGGTCACTAGAGAAATCGGCAAGTGAGCCGTGCTGTTTGACGTATGCTTGCGTGAGGTCAGAAAGTCGGCTAACTAGTCCGTTGTAAGCGTCGGAGTTAGCGTCAACAGCCTTACTGTTAACCTCCAAATCGCCTTCCGTCTGTCGAACGGCTGCGTCTAGTCTCTCGTACGCCTTGCGTGCGTCCTCTACCGCTTTGCCTTCATCTGATACGCTAAGCTGGCTTTCATACATGCGGCCGGCTTCTTCATTAGAAACGCCGCTCTTCATCGCGCCTTGGACGTAATCGCTTTTTTCGTTGTTGCGCTTTTCATTCAGCTTGTTTTCTGCGTCAACGAGTGTTTGAGCGGCCGCGGCGCGCTGCTTGTACTGCTCTGTCAGCGTCTCTGTGAGCGCGGCTGTCTTGATTTCCTTTTCCTTAGCAGATACAAGCTCGTTGATTGAGTCAGTGAGCTTCTGAACGTTTCCGTTAGCGTCTGTGTAAGAGTTATTCATTACATCGGTTGAGGAAATGTTCAAGCCTAGCTGCTCATTAAGCGTGGAGAGTGCCCACGATAGCTGGCCTTGCGCTTGTGTGGATAGGTCTGTCGCGCCCGCGTAATTGCTAATGATTGTTCTAGCGCGTTCCAGCGTTCCAACATTAGTTGTTGCTTCTGAAAGCGTGTTAGCAATCTTGAAATTACTGTCGGAAATCGACTTCATGAGTGCGTCAACGGACATAGCCGCGCCACCCGCGGTGTCGGTGATTTTGTCAATCATCGAGGAATACGTGCTTAAACCGTGCGACTGGTTGGCAACGTCGTTAATCGATTTCAAGCCGTTAGCCACGCCGTCGCTATGCTCTTTCATTTTCATGAATTGAGAAGCAGCGATACCGACAACGGCACCGATAGCAACGATACCGACGGTCACAGGGTTAATTGTGCTTATAAGCGACGTGAAGCCGCTTTTGATGACGTTAAACACGCCGCCATATGCAAACTGCGAAGCAACCTTAGCGAACATGTTAAATGTGCTCGTTGCCTTTAAGATAGGCTCTACCTTGCCGAATACGGAGAATGCCGCAAAGCCGCCAATGACGGCGGGCGCGAGTGCCTGGAAAACTGGAATTGCAGCCTTCACTGTTGGCACTGCGTCTTTGATAAAGCCGTTGAAGGTCTTAAAGCCAGCAAGGATACCGCCACGGACATCGCCAAAGAAAGACGCAATATTTACGCTTCCGATTGCTTCGAGTGTTCCAGCAAGGCCGCGCGTAATAGCGTTGTTCATGTTCGCCATTTGCGTTTCAATGCCACCAGCCGCGGTTTGCGCCTGTTCCTTGAAGCTGGTAATACCCGAGCCACCCTCTAGGTCGAGTCGGATAATTGCGTCGATGAGCTGGTCAATAGACACCGTGCCCCATACGTCGCCGCCGTCTTTCTGTTTGCCACCGCCTAGAGCTGCGTACAAATCACGGGCGTTGTGTGTAGGGCCGAGCAAGGCATGTGCAAGCTGCGTCAACTGTCCAGGCATAGCCTGCATAAGTGACTTCCAGTCCTGCATATCGGGTCTACCCTTAGACAGAATTTGCCTAAACTGTTCCATTGCCGCCGATGCTAATTGCTGGTTTGCACCGGAAGCAATGAGCATATCGTTCAAGCCAAGGCCAACTTTGGTTGCGCGGTCTAGGTCGTTCGTGATGACCGCTAGTCCCTTGACCGTCTGAACCATGGTATCTAGCTGTGTAGGCAATGTCTGCAACCTGTCGGACATATAGTTAATGCTTGCCGTTGACTCTTTAGCGGCGAAGCCTAGCGATTGCATTGTGCGAGGGTAAAGCGTCAATGTATCGAAACGCGAAACAGCCGCGCCGACATGGTCTTGAATAGAAGCCATGGCGCGATTGACAATGCTACTAACAGCACCCGCAACAACGCCAGCTTGGGCAAAACCGCCGCTAAAACCTTGCGCGGTTTGTGTTCCGATTGTGCGGCCTGTGTTGCTCGCGCTCTTTGACGCAACGCCTAGTTCTTTATTGATTGTGTCAGAAAGTTTACTTTCAAACTTTGGCACGATTAAGAGGTCGGAGCGTCCGATTTCTCCTGCCATTATTCCGTTACCTCCTCCCATTTCACATTTGGGTCTTGGAGTCGTTTAATTGCTTGTTTGGTTCGCTCGCGCTCTCGTTTTGTGCGTTCAATATCGCGAGGGCGTACCACCGACGGCGGTTCGTCCGTGCTGCACATGCCGCGTGCCCACATGGCCGTGTATATTGTGTCTTGGATATCTGCCAGGGCTTCGCGCTCAATCGACCATGCACACTCGGGACGTACCGCGGCAACGTACAGAGAGCCAGGCGGAAGCGTCATGATTAGGTCGATTGCTTCGGCTGGCTCTACCTCGTCATAGGCGACGTGATAGTATGCGCGGAAGTCATGTCGCAGCTCGCGGATATGTCCTTCTTCGAGTTGCGCAAGCGTTAGAAGTTTTTTAGTGCTTCATTTTGGAAAAGACGCTTATATACAAGGACTAGGCCGTCAATATCGACTGTTCCGTCCTCGTCGCGTACTGCTTCGTAGATTGTTTCGTACTGCTCGTCGCCAAGAAGCATGCGGATAGCTTCGACAAAGTCGTCATCTGTTCGGTCTGGCTTAGACAGAAGTTCACTAATCTTCATGTCGTGAAACTTCTTCTTTGGAATAACGAATTTAGTGCCGAAAATCTCGACTTCTGCACTCTCTGAACGCTTTGTCTCGATTAGCTGCACTTTTGCGGCTTTGGTCTTTGCTGCTTTGGTCGTAAAGCCGAGAATTTGCGCGTAATCTTCGAGTTCTTCCGTGCTCATCATGTCAAGGTATTTAGCGTTCATTGAGTTTCACTTTCTACGAGTTGAAATAAATAAAAAACACCCCCTCACGTGGAGGGGGTGCGTCTGATAGTTGCTATGCGCTCAACTTTGCGCGGTAGATAACAACGGCAGGTGAACCGTCATCAGTATCGTTGACGGTGATGTCCATGCCATAGGCCATGAGGTCGCCCTTTTTATGGGAAACCTCGTCAAATGCGGAAATAATGCCGCGTTTAATAACGGTGCGACGCTTATAACCGTTGGACTCCTCCTCCTCAAATACGAAAGCATGAGGTGTTCCCTTGTAAGGCTGCAAGTCAATCTTGGTAACGTCGCCGGTTGTCTCGGTAACGGCAGTATCACCAAAACGCAGCTTTGCAACAGCGGCGCGGGAAACCTCAAGGAAAGCTGCCTTGTATTTGGTGGTGTCATTATCGATGGTTGTCATAATGACAGTACCGTGCGCGCCCTTGTGGTCGTTTGCGCTAATAGCGCGACTCTCAGAGAAACCACTGTCGGAAAGCTCGCCCAAGGACTCGAAGTCGGTAAGGGTAGACATATCGGCGGTTGCGTTAGTTGGCAATATAGGGTTTGCCTTAAATGAAACATAGCAAATGCCGCGGCCTGCAACTGGAATTGACGCGGTCGCTAGCTTTGCGTTAAGTTCTGCTGCCATGTGTTAATTCTCCTTTGGTTGATAAGTCCAAACGTTGAAACTGATGTGATAACGTGGGCTTTTAGTTGAAGTGTCAAAATCGGAATAAAAAGACGTTTCTTTAACCTTTGCGTATCCCGCATAGAACGGAAGAAGCGCGATTGCGTCTGAAACTGCCGCGGCTGCGTCGTATGCCTTCTGCTCGGTCGTATCCCAAACAAGAACGGTCAACGTTGCGCGGTCTAGTCCCTCTTCTTGTGCGCCGCCCGTACGACGAACGACAACAAGCGGAAAAGTTCGCTTTTCGGGAACAGAGACAGCGACTGTGAAGCCCTTGAAGTGCTCCTGCAATCGCCGTCTAACGTCGCCTTGAATGTTTAGTCGTGGCATTGTTATCAGTCCAAAAATTCGTCTAGCACGCCATTTGAAATGGAACGCTTGCCCTCAAATGAGGTGCTTTGAATAACGCCGTAAACCGTGCCAAAGCCTTTTTTAACAACCGCTCTAAACGGTTGACCGTGATTACGGCTCTTTGCCGAACGGTTAATCATGACTTTTGCGTTTGCTTGGGTGACGATTTCATCTGTACGCGCTTTAACCAGTTCTTGCATTGCGGGACTTTTGAACACGCTTTTAACGCCGCGTTTGTAAATCTTGACTGGCTGGAAACCTTCTTTACCCATGCTGTACCCCGATTTCCGCAATCATGTTCCAAGGTGTAGGACATGGACGCGTTCTATCGGGTGAGCCGACGACATCGAACGTCATTGCGTCGCGGTCGCCATTGCGTACGCGGTCAACTAGCACGACTTTTGCGTGTGTTAAATCGCCCGTGTACGTCTTAGGGAAAGCAAGCGAGTATTTGATTTCGATACCGTCGGGGCGCACATCTGCGCTGCCTGTATCACGGATACGCGCTTCAATATCTAAAGTGGATAATGGGCGAACCAAAACACCCTCAACAGTGTTTTGCACCATTTCATAGATTGGTTCGCCCATGCCGTCGCGGCCAATTTCAGTACGCGTCAAAACGTCTACTGTCTCGCCTAGCACGCGACATCACCTACCACGGACAAATAACGCCTATGCGTGCCGAACGCCCGAGAGAGCGTTTGAGAACGTTTAGCGTGTCACGGTCGAAGTATGCGCTGCCGCTTTGGTTGGCGATTGTTACAGAGCCTTGAAAGCCGTTAGCGGAGAAGCTCGCGGCCTTTGCGCCTGTGATATCGCCGAAACCGTCTAGCGTTGGCGGAACTAGCGTTTTACGCGCTGCATCAGTGACCAGCAAGCGCGCTAACGCCTGCTGGTCTGTGGTTAGTCTTTTCTTTTCCGAGATTTGCAGACGCGCCCTCAACTTTGCTGATTGCTGCGTAAGTACGGCAGAAACACGGTCGGCCGCGCTCTCGTGGTCGCCTGTGTCGAGCCTGTATTCCTCAACTGTTGCGTATGTTGTGGGCATTTAACGTCTCCTTACTTGTTGGCCTTGATAGTTCCCTTGACGGTGTAGTTAAGAACCTCGGCGATAAAGCGAACGCCGACCATGAAGTGAGAGTCGACAGCGAAGTTATCAAGAGCTGGAGTATGGGCTACGCCGATAATGCCGTTCTCGTCGGAAACGTAAGGGAAGCCAGCGGCATTGAGTCCCTCCATATCAACGCCGTATGCCTTGATGTTGTTGATGTCGGTGACATATACAGTGCCTTTCTCAATCTTGGAGGTAGCAAGAAGACCGCCAAAGCCGAGGAAGTCCTGGAAATAAACCATTCCGAAGAGGTTCTGCGAAGAGATAGTGGCGTTTCCGAGGTAGTCGTATACGTCCTGTGTGTTTGCAATAACGAGGGTTGCATTTACTGCGTCGCCCTTGCTCTCCATGGAAGTTGAGAGAGTGCCGATTGCTGCGGCAATAGTTGCCTGTAGGGTCTTACCCTCCGCAACGCCTGTGCCAGCCTTAACGGTGGTAATGAAGTCGCTAACAACGCCGTTGCGGATAAGAGAAAGAACCTTTTTATCTGTCTCAATAACGGCGGTCTCAACGCCAGCGGTAAGCACTGCATTTGCGGTGGTCATGCGACGGTATGGTTTGAGTGCGATTGCTTCAATAGGCTTCTTGGTAGCTTCAATCTTGGTCAGAGGTACGGTGTCGCCCTCTTCGTATGCGGTAGCGTCAAGATTGCCGGTATACTCAATCTGATAGAGCTGATGTCCAGCCTGTACGGTCTTAACCTTGGTAATGCCAAGAATGCTTGCAAGACGGTCATACTCGCCGGTAAACTGCTTTGCTGCAACCTCGGACAGTGCGGTATTGACTGCTGCGGAATTGGTGACGTTTGTTGGTGCTGCCATGTGTAATTCTCCTTACAAATTCGATAATTGTTGGGTACGCACGCGCACATATTCGAGCGGGTCGTCAATCTTGCTTAGGTCGACTGCGTGCGTTTGTGCCGCGCCACCCTTGTCTAGCGGATATGCGGCATTTGATTTGGCGAACGATTGAGCGTAAGAAGTGAGCGCGTTTGCGCTTGCGGTGATTGTTTCCTCGTCTGAACCCTGTAAGAACTCAACGGGAACGCCCGTCTCCTTGGAAACCTTGATTTTGAGTTGCAATTCCGCGATTTTTGCGTTGGCCTGCTCTAGCTGCTCGTTTGTGTTGGCAGCCTGTGAAGCCTTCAACTCCTCGATTTCCTTTAGTGCTGCGTCCAGTTGTTCTTTGTTGGACTTTGCGCGGTCTTCCCACTTGCGCGAGTTTGCCTTCCAGTCGGTAGTTGGCTCTGTTGGCTCTGTTGGCTCTGCCTGTTCTTTTGGCTCTTCTGCCTGTGGCTGCTCAACTTCGGCTGTGGCTGCGGACTCCTCGAGCTTTGCGCCCTCGGTTGCCTGTGTCTCTTCCTGGCTCATGTGTTCCTCTTTCTAGGCTTTGCGCCTTTACGTAAGCCGTGCGGCTTTTCGACATGAAAAAAGCGGCTTTCGCCGCTTCTTCTAGTGTTTATGTTGTTCTATGTGTAACTGTTTCGCCATACGTGCGACTATGCGATTTCGCAAGTACGCGTCGTATGACGGCGTACTCCCGCCAACCTTTCTGCCGTCGCGTGTCGTACGCGTTCGCGTGTACTTCTTGCGCTCCTCGGGTGACATTGCCGCCCATTGTGTGCGTGCTTCATCTTCGACAGACGCGCGCGCCGTGCTGTAATAGCGTTGCAACTTCTTTTGGTTGAAACCTTGCACGCCAGGACTGTTGCCAAAGTCAACTGTAGGTGTGCATTTGCAGTGCGTGTGCCTTGAAGCGAGTACGCCGTCCTCGGAGTACACGAAGCCGTTTGAACCGATTAGTAAGCACCACGCACACGCCCCCGCATGTGGTATCAACGCCCAACGCGGGTGTGCGGGGTCACGTAATGCGTTATCGGTGAAGGTATCGTCTGCATATTCCATGACGCGGCGGCCACTCAACGCAGAAAGATTACTTTGTACCTGCGTTATGTCGTCGGCTTCCGATAGTGTGCGGTTAACGTCTCCGATAGCTTGATAGTGCTTGTTAATCTCGGGAATAGTCGCCGTATAGTCGCTGTCGAGGTCGTACGTGGCGCGTAAGTCGTTGTAATACTCGACGGCTGCCGCGGCTGCAAGATTGCCGTATGCTTTAACGAGTGCGGGGTATTGCTGCAATAGATATGCCTGTGTTTGCGTGTCGGTCATTCCGACGGTGTTACTCATAAGCTCAACGACGGCATTTTCTGCGAGCGTTGCCGCGGTCTGTAATGACGTGTCGAACCTGTCGAAGGTTTCGCGAGGTATCATTACCCCTCCATTTTCGCGGCAATAGCGGAAAGCATATCAAGCGCGCCCGCCTGTCGCTGTTCTGCACGTAATCGGTCAATGGTTGGCTGTGAAAGTCCGATGCCCTCGTAATAGACACGCGTTCCAACGATTGACTTATCAGCGGCGGACATCTTCGTCCATGCGTCGGCACGTGCCGCGATTGTAGGCATGGACGGGTCTTGCATGTACGCTTGAACGCTGTTCTGCTCGTCGGTGAGTTCGTCTAGTGCCTTGTTATTTGCAACGGCCATAATCATACGGGCGATGTTTTCGAGCACTTCGGCGTTGCGTCGGTTAGCTGTTTCGACCTCAAGAATAAGAGGGTCATTAGCCGCGCCGAGAGCGTCGGAAGATGTGTATGTGTTCGAGAGAACGCCTAGTTGTGCAAGTGGCACGTTTGTTGCACCACTGAAACGTTGAGCGTCATTTTCAAAAACGCGGGTGAAGTTCTCGGCGTTACCTGCCACAAATTGCCCGACCTGTGGAATTTCGCCGTTTTCATCGCGCGAGATTGCCATAATTGCGCCGGTGTATAACTTAAAACGAGAAGCAGCGGTGCTTGGCTTGTGTTTCTTTTCTTCCTCGTCGTCCTCGTTTTCCTCGTCGTTCTTTTCGTCTGCATCGTTTAATTCGCTATCAAAAAGTCCTTCTGCCGCGCCGAGAATGTAACGCTGTGGATACGTGAATATTGCAGCGCCGATTTCCATATTTGCCACGTCACGCATGGCCTTATCAACGATACCCATAAGCTCGGGCGTAATGAGAGAATGTCCGAGTGGTCGGTCGGGGTCGGGGTCATTCACGAACACGTCAAAGAGAGGGCGGCTCATGGGGTGGTGTTCCTCGGTGCATGCCCAAGTATTAGCGTCCACACGGTCGAGCGTTAACACTGTATAGGGCATATGAACCGTGTACTGGTCGGGCGCGCCCTTATCGTCAACGCTGGTTAGGAAAACGCCATTAGTAACGCCGTCGGCGGCTGTGTCCCACTCAGTGCAAAACTGGTTTGCGCTGAAAACACGGACTTTAACGGGGTTGTTAACGTCAACGGAACGCATGACGGTAACGGCGGAAATACCGTACACGAGAGCAGAACTCCACGCTTGCTGGTAAATCGAGCGCATGCGGTTAGTGCGTACGACTGCGTCAAGTGTTGCGTTTTGCTGGCCACCAAAGACAAAGCCGTCAAAGACGGAACGCATAGAGTGGGCGCGTACCGCCTTCGAGCACCAACCAACAACGGCGTTCAAGTTTGGCATTGTGGGCGTGATATCAAGTCCGATACTCTTTAGTTCTGACTTCATCGCGTAATACTGGTATAGCTCGTGATTTCGAGCGTATACGCTTGACCAGCGCAAAAAAAGACGCTTCACCGTGTCACGGTAAGCGTTGGGGACATTATCGAGATTTGGCGTTGAGATACCGCCATACAAGAATTTATCTTGATAAATCATAATATTCGCTGCTTTCTTCTAGGGTTTCTACGGGTGTTCTTGCAGCACCAAACGGCCAGTGCGGCCGCTTCTGTAATCGTGCTGTCGGCTGCGTCGGTCGAGCCAAAGCCCCACCCGCCACGGCTTCCGATTGAGCGTCGAACGCACCCAAGCGCGGAATTGTCGAACGCCCGGGCGTATGTGTGTTTAATCGTGCCGTCCGTGAGTCCGTCCAAGAACGATTGCGACGCGGCAATAACATCGGCGGTATTCGGACGCGTAATGTACCCTCGCGGGGCTTTTAGTTCCGCTAGGTTCGTGCAAAGGGCTTCCGCACCGTTTAAGCCGTCAATCATGCAAGCGTTAACTGTTTGTTTTCGGTTCACGATTTCTTCGGCAAGTGAGCGCGTGCCGCGTTCCGTTGTGCCGACCTCGACCAGCTCCACGGCAAACTCGCCGTCTTTGTTTTGCTTGCAGCCAACAAGCGCATAGATTGAGCCGTCGTTTGAGAAGCGAACGCCAAACGACGTTTTCTTCTTGTATTTGTCGCCGATAGACTTAATTCGGGCGGCGCGCCAAACATCGGGGTCTATAGCTGTTTTGATAACGCCCGCTTTCGCCCACCAACCCAAACGTTCACGCGCGAAACTGTCGGGCGCGACATCGTCCGCTTCTGCGGCGATTGTTTCTTCGTCAATGAGATAACCAAGTGACGGGTTCGTCTCATACCAGCGGTCGACATCGTGCGTGTCGCCAACCTCTTCGACAGCCCACTCCAGCCACGCCGTACCCTTAGTGTCGCCGTCGTGCACTCTGTCATGTAGGGGCTTGAACACCTCGGCGGGTGCTTTCTCATTTGGCGGCGTTCCTAAATAGATAACTTGCGCGTTGTGCTTCTTACTTGCCGACGTAACAAATCGTGACGCGTCCTGTTGCTCTCGCGTCAACTCCTGTGCTTCGTCATAGATAACAACGTCGTAGCTCTTACCACGCGCGAGGTTATTTGTACGCGTTGTAAAGCGGATATAGCCGCCGTTCTTCAAGTAAATAGCTTGTTGGCCGTTAGTCTTACGCACCGCGTCTAAGAGGTCGTTTAAGTCCTCGTTTTCCTCGTCCTCGAACGGCGCGGACAGTTCCTTGAACATGCCGTCGGCGGTGTCGCCATGCTGGCATGTGTACAAGATTTTTTCGCCGTCGGCGATTAGTCCATAGAAGCAACGAGCGCGAACGCTCCAAGATTTACCGTTCTGTCTAGCAAGTGAGAGTCCAACGGTTTTGAACGCGTATTTGTCGCGTTTATCGCGCGCAAGCATGACATCAAGAAAGTGTTGCTGCCATTCCAAGGGCGCGTCCCAAAACTCGGAAGCAAGAGCGGTTGCTTGTTCGCCGTCGGTGTATGCGTACTTACCGACGATTTCGTATGTCGGCGTTTGCCGACCGTAACGTTTAGCCACCGTTCACCCTCTTTGCTTTCTTTGCACGGTCATTCATCACGAATTGCAACATCGACGCTTGTTTGGTCTTTTTCTTCTCCGGCTCTGCCGCGTCATTGATACCGAGTTGTTTATTAAGCTGCCTAATTTCCGCGCTCGCCTGTTTGAGCGTCGATATCTGCGGCAATGCCTTTAAGTCGCCGAGCTTGTTTTGATATGCGACCTGCCCCACGTCGTCGATATCGTCGATACACTGTTGCGCTACTGCGTGCCATTGCACCAAAAGAAGAAGCGCGGGAACGTCTGATGTGCTAAACGTCCTCGCGCTCGTGATTTCGTCCCACTTTGCGGACTTGAACGGGTCATTTGCCACGTTTGCTGGCTTTTCAAGTCCGCTTGCTTTCTTCCGTGGCATGTATCACCTCGCTAATAAAAAAAGCAGCCACGAAAAGTGACTGCTTGATGTGATTGCTTAAATTCGCTGGAAATTATTAGTCAACTATTACAAGATGACTATCGAGCATCTCGTAAACTTCCGCATAGCTCTTTTTTGCTTCTTCTGGTGCGTCATCTTTTATGTGGTATCCGCGACCATCTTCAAAAAAGAAATCGTCGATACCTTCATCTTCTGGAGTTGTATACCAATCGCGGTTTGTCATGAAATAGGGCATTTCTGGAAATGTCATTTTGTACCCCTCTCAACTTTACTTTAGCTTATTATCTCGCAAATAATCGCGCATTGCTAGTCCTATTGCATTAGGTGCTCCAAGATGCGCGTTTGCGAATGCTTCGGCGAAAAATTCATAACTGTTATATGTCCCGTATGTTGACATTGTAACGCCTTTAGAACTGTATTTCTTCATAGCGATTGAATTAATTTCTTTTTTAGCAATCTCGCTAAAAGTATCGGCAGAAACGGAAGAACCCCTTGAAATAGCCCGCTGATACAAGGCATTTTGTACCAGATGCCCATATTCATGTGCTACCGTATATCCTGCATAGCTTGTTAGTCTGCCATCTGTTGGCATCGAGAAGAACGTTGCTTCTTCTCTTCTTTGATTTCTTGCCAAAGTTGCAGCATTTGCCATATGGCGCGGGTTAAGAAGTAGATTTGCATTGCCGTTACCGTCTGAACCTGCGGCGGCTGCAAAATTACCCGTTGCGGCATATACTTTTGTTGGGACGGCATGGATTGCGCCGTACTCTTTTTCCAGCTTTTGGAGTTGAAGCATGTAGGCACTCATTGACTGCGTGCCGATAACGTCCGTGCCAAAAGAACCTTCAACAAAGCCAGTATAAAGTGCCATATCAATAACATCATCACGACTATCTGGCGTTGTGTAAATATGCGAAATCTTAACTTTTGTACTTTTACCAAATAAAGAGATTTCCTCATTTATTAGTTTGATTTTCTCTCGATATTTACGCATATAGTCTTTTGATTTAGCCATGCTAACCTCGCTTAAATGATGATGGTTTATAGTTGCAAACTTCGATATCTCCGAAGTCAACGTCGAGCGTGTCGCCTAAGAGCAGCACGCGCTTTGGTTTCGTTGCTTCTAGTGCTTTACCAAAGCCAGCGATTGCGCCGGCTCGCGCTTCTTTGTCGCGGGTAACGCCTACCGTTGAAATGAAAATCGTTTCACCTTGTGGCAAGCTGTCGAAACAGTAAGGAAAACTCGACGCGTCACTCCACGTTACGTTCGGCACAACCTTTATGCCTTGGGACTGCCAAAAGAAACCGAGCGCACGGGAACGGTAAATGTTCCACAGCTTCATCGGATATGGCATATCGATATACACGCTAAAATCAGGGCAAACGACGCACTCGAACTTCTTTAGCAAGTCAACATATTTATGCGGTTCGTTCCATACTCGCTCGAACTGGTAATCATCAATGCAGAAATGAACACCGCAATTAAAGTCGGTTGCTGTCTTGCAAAAGTTAAAGCTGATTAAATCGTGTGGTTTCACGTCGCACGGTTCTAGCGGTGGCAACTCGTATTCGCCGATGCAATCATCACGGTTGCAAATATCCATATTCCAGCCGTGGTTGTTGTTCAAGATGTGAGCACCACTCGGAAGGTCTTTGCTCTTGAAGTCGCAGCCGAACTTTGACATATCAAGTTTGCCAATGCTTTTAACCTCGCTTTTGAGCATCGAAATGTTCCACGTCGATATTTCGCCTGTTTTGTTATCTGCGATACGGTATGCCTTGATTTCGTCCTCGGTGAGTCCGTCGCAATAGGCGATGTTCTCGTCGGGTATCTCTTTCCAGCCGAGCGATTTACACGCTTCAACGCGTGTGTGGCCTGTAACGATTACGGGGTTCTCGCGGCTCTCTAACACGATTTGGCCACGAAGTCCGAACTGTCGGATACTGTCCGCGACGGCAGGTATTGCCTTCTTGTTATGCCGTGCGTTTCGGGCATACGGGATAATCTTATTGATATCCATTGACTACCTGCATATATTAAGAGTGAATATACATCGCCGCAGCTAGGCGGCTTGTTGTGATAAAAAACACATCGGGGGGATATTAGCCCTGGGTGCAAGGTATGGCGAGCCCTGTTTTCACAAAAGACCCCCCTATACTAGGCACTGTAAGCCATTCTAAGCCCCCGTTTACCACGCTGTGGTGTGCTGATACTGCAATAGTGTTTCTGAATCTATAGCGTGGCTCTGCGTTGCTCTCATAATGTTTACGAAGTCTATAGGCGTTTGCCACGCTGCACCGCGGGCGACTGCGGCGGCTTTGAGCTTCTCAACCTTCGCCACACTCTTTGCCGACCTCCACGCATTGCAGCACCTATGCGCCGCGCGTATGTTATCCGCGTCATAGGGTGAGCCGCCCTGGCTTACGGGTACTAGCTCGTCGGCTTCATAGGCGAGCGGGTCGCGTGCTGGTCGGTTGTAATCGATAGTAAGGCCGCATATCCAGCAGGGCGCGCCGATAGCGCGTACCCTTGCGCGTACCGCATTTCTTCGCGTGCTGTTCGCTCGTCTTACGTTTGCGCCCATATGCTCCCCGTGCCTACCCCTACCCCCTAGGGTATAGGGTGGGTGTAATCGACAAAAGAAAAGCGGCCGTGGAGAGGAACACGGCCGCTGCCCGAGAAAGGTTACTTTAGAGAGTAACCTCCGCGATTATGTTTGTTTATACGTCCCGCTATGCGTTTGCAATTCCCTTGCCTTCGGCTACTCTTTGAAGCCCGTATGCGTCGCATGTTTCGTTTGCTATCCTTGCGTACTTAAACACGGACGTAATGCTCATGCAAAGAATAGATGACACTTGTTCATAGGTCATACCGTGAACGTAATGAAACTTGATGATGTTTGCTGCGTCCTCGCCAACGAGCGACGCTAAACCGCTGTTGCCGTTCTTGCCGTATAAGACGTACTCGCATGTGAGCTTTAGTCGGTCGTATGCGTCGGCTGCTCGGCCTTCATCTTCTTCTAGTACGATTCTTACATCGACATTACGCATAACGTCGGGGTCTTTGGAGCTGCTCACGCTCTCGTTAAACTTCTGCGTCTTTGCGCCTTCGGTGAGCTTGTACGCGTTAACTCTCTCACGCGTTGAGAACCAACGCAGGCGCGCTTCCCTGCATGCTTCAAATAGTTCTTTTGCGCTTGAATAACTCAGGTCGTACTCGTCTGTTCTGCCCTTGATACCATTTGCCGTTGATACCATTGCGCCGCCCTTTCTCTCTCGGTAGCTAAATGATACCGTTTATCTGCGGTAACGTCAAGTTATCAACATATTATCAACACGTTTTATACACGTTTTCAACAAATAATAGTCATTAAAAATGCGCTTATCGCGCAAATCGATAGCACTATGGCCATTTGAATGTAAACTGGAAAGCAAGGAGCGCAAAAGGCGGTCAGAGAATCGCGGAGCGTCTGCCCGCTTTTGCTTCTAGGTGTGAAACGTCGTGCTCCCGAGGTTGTCTCGGGTGATTGTTTCCCTTGGCTGGTTCTTTTCTCTTGCTGCTGCGGTCTTTTGGGAAACTTGTTTTCCTTAGTATAGCAGATTTAAAAACGCGAATGTCGCCAGAGTACCCCAATGTCGCGTATGTCGCCAAAGTTTACAATTTGGAAACAATTATGTAACACTTTAGAAACAGAATATGAAGATACTGTGTAAGCTATTCCAATATTGCATGCTACGACATGCGTTTTTGTAATAACCGGCATGCGAATAGGCGTAGAAACGAAAACAGGCCAGCAACCGCAAGGGCTACTGGCCTGTTAAATACCTGCTTAGAACGGATAAAGAAAATCATCTAACGAGAAATTATCCCTTTTAAGTGCATCTTGCAATTCATGACGAGCATATATTACCCGTCCTGCTTCATCCTTTAGACGCAATACGATTCCCCTTGGGTCGTTAAAGGTTAACTCTTGCGGTCGATATGATACCCATTTACCGCTTAGGCTCTTACATCCGACCGTAGAACCGCCGTGATTGATAGTAATTTCATAAACTGCTAGCGGCTCACCGTCCCCGTCAACTTTATAAACGATATCTCCGATGTGAATTGCCTTTTTTTCCTTTGAGCGCGGACACGTGATGTAATCTGTAATGTCAACGAGAGATTTAACCTCTTCGAGCAGCTCGGTGCATGACTCTTTACCACGTTTACCGCGCCACATGTCAAATAGATACTTCGGATAAAGCGCGCCAATAAATTCTGGCTCGGTTATTTTCTCGCCCGCTCTGTTCATGTCCTCTAGCTTTTCGAGCCTTTTAACGGCTTCTTTGCGTTTCTTTCTGTCCTTCTTCATGCTGTAACCTCCTACGGGAAGCCTAGCGGTCATAACGACCGCCAGGCGTTGTTTATGCTGTCTTAGAATGGAATGTCCGCGTCGTAAAACTCGGGTTCGGGTGCGCGTGGCGCGGCGTATACGGGCGTATCTGCCACCTTCGCGGCTTCGGCGGCTGGTGATGTCACTTGCTGGCCACCCGCTCGACTCATGAAGTCAATTTCATCAACGACAACTTCTAGCTTGCTGCGGCGGTCGCCCTCTTTAGTTTCCCATGAGCTGAAACGCAGTTTGCCTTCAATGGCGACCTTTGAACCTTTGGTTATAAAGCGGGAAACGGCTTCGGCGCGCTGGCCAAATACTACGCAGTCAACGAAATTGGGAACATCTTCCCACTCACCGGTCTGCT
>ERZ651108.228-NODE-228-length-30438-cov-12.679327_pt1 | contig 30438 bp, 28 predicted proteins | sample MGYA00512173_ERZ651108 | MGnify/ENA metagenome assembly ERZ651108 | reverse complement strand
ATCCACGTGTACTCTCAAAATACTCTGTTGTGGCTACAATCTGGCTACACAGAAAAGAAGAAAGTTTATAAATAACTATGATACAAGGAGATACGAGGAATATTCATTTTCCTCTCTCTCCGCAAACAAGGGTGTAAATCAGCAAGTTACGCGATTTACACCCTTTATCACACCCCAAAACTTACAAGCATAATGTCGATAGAGAATGCTTTATTTAGGGTTAATACTTAGAAGAAAAGCATCATATTGATCTGAATCTTTGGTCTTGATAGTCTCTAGTATATACTGGGCACATTTCTTTATCTCGGCATGATCAGACATAGACATTCCCCTCTCCATTAACCCCTCAAGATGTGAGAGTTCGTTATCAATACGATCTATAGTAGTAGCTGCACATTCATCTGAGAAGAAGCGCATCATTTTCTTATGGAGGCAGTTTGTATCGTTATCAGGATATTTATAATATAGATAGGCCTCTAAAAATTTACGTGCATTATTCCCAAAGTTATAGAATAGCTCATAGTTTTCATTTTCAGCTGCTTGACTGCACTTGTAAATTTGATGAAACAGGTAGTTGAACTCTGTCACATGATCTTTCATATACTTAGGCATGCCACGTAAACAAGACTGATCACCTTGTCGCTCAATCAAAAACCATCCACGTTGTTCACCCGTATGTATACGTTTAAGATACCTCAAGAATTCAAGATTATGGGTAGATATAAAGAGCTGTGTCCACTGATGCTTAGCCACTATTTGCTGGTCTATCAGCGAGAAGATGAAGAACACATGATTAGCATCTAAGCTCGATATAGGATCATCAATCCAGATTATTGGCTTTTCTGCTACAGTCTCAACATCCTCTAGTTTTGCAACAAAGTACGAAAAAGCAACAAGATTACGTTCCCCTTCACTTAAGTTATACGCTTTCTGCCCTCCCCGAAACACATCAAAGTAAATTCCATCTTCATTATCTTTCTTAACTGCTCTAAGTTCAATGAATCTATGCCCAAAATAGTTTTCCAGAATTGCATTTACTTTTCTTGCTCCCTCTTCTTCATTTTGACGGAGGCGCTCTTTTTCTTTAATAGCTTTCTCCTTGGAAAGAACAGTTTTTTCCTTTTCTTCCTTTGCTTCTCCTTTCTCATTGAGAACCGCCTCTTTCTCTAATATGAACTTGACTTTCTCTTCATAGCCTATATCTTCCTTAAAGCGAGCAACTTCAGATAAGCGCAGTTTTGCCTGAGCTTTAGATTGCTCCTGCTTAAGCTTAGCACCATATTCAGTTGCACTTTTCTCAAGATTCTCAATCCGACTATAAACTACATTGAGTTCTGAAAAATCAAATGCGTATTCAATATAAGAAGGGGTAGAATGAATATCCGCTAATTTCTCTTTCAATTGTAGCAAAATGCCGTTCAACGCTGTGAAAAGTTTCTCTCGGAGTTTATCCATGTCCTTATTAATACCCTCTACCTCAACTTTAAAATGCTGATAGTATTTCTCAGGTGAGATTTTGTAGAGTTCCTTTGCAATTTGAATATGTTCTTCTAACCAATCAACCGCCTTCTCTGCCTTATCTTTCAATTTCCTTGTTGCTTCGTCGTAATGACGTTCTAACTCTGCCCAGCGATTGTTTGTGATTTCACCTCCACAGAATAAACAAGTTTTCTTCCCCTCATGTAGTTTGCATCCTTCCTCAACCCATTTGTTTGCTATTGCATTGCGCACTAATTCTTCAATTTTTCCTGATGACATTATCTGCTGCTCCACAATAGCCTTAATTCGTTGATTTATATTATCGAAACTTGGTAAAGAATGTTCTGATATATGAGGGATTTGCTTTGTCTCTTCCTTTAACGATGCCTTCAACTCAACTATTTGCTCGTCTGCCAGTTGATTGTCTTGAGTAACCTTCTTAAGTTCATCTTTGAGTTTGGCTACAGTGTAATTCTGATCGCCAAAAAAGTGAGATAGATATTTGATACCAGACCCCTTATCCAGAGCCTTAAACGAGAGCTTCTTCTCTAGCCATTCCTTCTCTTTCTTTATTTCTTTTTCTACTTTTTGATAGTCCTTGACTGCATTCTTTCTCTCCAGATAGAGTCCAGTTTCATTCTCTTCTTCTGCTGACCCTAACAGACCTTTTAGCTCTTGTATTTCTGACTCAATCTGGGCATTCTCACCCAATACGGCAAAAGGTGTTACACCTTCTTCAGGATTACCAATAAAGAGTAGATTATCTTTTACAAAATCTTCATTGAAGACACGAACAGGGATTGTAAAACTTGCTATAGATTTCTCGTCTATAGTATTTCCATCCTTCAGTTCCAACTTGAAAGAACCACTCTCATACTTTTCGAGTCCGCCTTTTAACTCAAAGGCACGAAAAATCCGAGAAAGAGTTGTCTTTCCCGAATAGTTACGCCCAAATATAATATTTACATTTTGTAGGGTCTCTATTTTTCTATTATCGTCTACAAGATTCTTGTTCCATTCAAAATCTTTGAAAACCCCTAGATTCTTGATGTCAAACTTTTTAATCATATCTTTGTAGAGTTTGAACTCCTTACACTCCTTTACCTTAGAATGCCTGTATAAGGTGTTATTTTCATTATAACTTCATCTATATCAACGCTTCAGAACTTTCTCCATCTGCTGTAGGGCTTCTTGCTCCTTGAGATAGGCTTGATAGCGAAGTTCATTGGCTTGCAGTACAAGATTGTTGATGCGAGATTGCATAGAGTTGTCTTTGAGGAGGGGAATGGCAACTTCTGATAACTGTTTGTCATCTATTTCGTCAACAACAGCTCCATAAATATGCCGCACAATTAAAGGTAAAGCATAGTCTGTAGACAGCCAAGCATATATATAACCAGCAATATCTTTATTTCGAGGAGATAGTCTTAAACAATGTTCGTTTGCAACCCATCCAGACCAATGTTTGGGAACAATTATTACTTTTCCTATTGTACCGCTTCTACTAATCAGACACATACACTCTTCCAATGAAAGCTCTCTCTTTATCCTATCGGCATGCTTGCCTAATGAAAGATGTTTATCTTCAGAAGGGTCTAGTTGCAACAGTTGTTTACCGCCAAAGAAGGGTACCCCTTGCTCTTTTTCTACATAAATACGTTTGAAACGTCCAGGTAGTATAATCTCTTTACTGATTCTGGGGTCGCCAAGTGTGGTGACTTCTGCGGCTTGCTTAGAAATCAGAGAGAGAATCTCCTTGATTTCGGGCAAATGATAGGATACATCGAAGCGATTGTTCAACTCATTACTATACATGGTGAAGCAGCGAAATCCTGCTTGCGGAGCATAATACTTTGGTTTTAAATCCATCTTCCCTGGCAAGCTAAGAGCTTCATAGAGCAATTGTTGCGCTTCATCAATCAAATCATTCGATTGGTCTCGCAAATCGTAAGAGGCTATGACTGCGTTATGAATGCTTCGTTTGATTTCTTCTGGAGCATTAGGGATAGGCAAGTTCTTTAGATGCTCGGGTTCTATCTCATCAATCACAGCACCATAGGTAAAGGACTTAACGATACTTTTCCCTACTTCTGTGGACAGATATGCATAAACGTATCCAGCATAATTCGCTGTTATTTTTAGGGCGTGCTGGCTAACGCAATAGCCCTCAAGTGTACGATTGACAAAGGAAGTACGTCCTATAGTTCCAGAACATGATAGTAAAACTTGACCACGCCTTACACCATAGTTATCAAGAAAACTCTTATCTACAAACTTTGTGGGATTTGGTTTCACCTCTAGCATCTCCGAACTACCGATGAAAGGAATTCCTGTTGGGAGGTAGTTGCGCTTTGCTCGTGGTCCGTGATACGCCTCTTCAACCAATCCGTTTTCACCCCAAAGATATACCCAACCATAGGGACTATGGTACACTCGAGAGAGAGCTTCCATAGCCTCTATATCATAAGCCGATGCATCAAGGCGATAGGCGTTGTTTCTTACTTCCTCTGCCGAAATGCCGCACCAACGCAGTGGCGATGGTGCAAGAATTGTATTGTCTGAGTTTACCATGTTATGCCCTGTTCGCGTTTCCACTTGAGAAATACATCAGCCACCAAAATAGTCTGGTCGTTTACTATCTTCTCTTCAAAAGTCTCTTTGCGATAGGTCACCTCGCCTGTAGTCGCATCCACTTCACGCACATCATTCTCTTCATGACGCAGTATAAGGTTGCCCTCCTCATCACGTTTATATATCGTGTTACCTCGCTTGTCATGCCCAATGTGGTCTACCATAGCCATGAATATCTGATTATCAGGGATAAATCCAAGATTTTGTTCCTCCTGCAGCTCTTCTGTAGTCTTCTTGACCACGAAGAGAATGGAGCACTGAGTGCCGTTGTGAGGTTGGAATGTATCTGCGTGCAGGTCTATGCTTGCGATGATGTGAGTGTGTCGCATCAGCCAGACTCGGATGAACTCTAAGCCTGGTGAAGAGAATATACTATCGGGCAAAACAATTGCTGCACGTCCTCCAGGGCGAAGCAACTGCACAATGCGCTCAATAAAGATTTGTTCGGGAGGCACACTTCCTCTAAGCTTTGTGGAATTCATCAACCAATTGCCGTGTTGATCCTTAACCCAACTATGGGCAAGGTCAAACTGCTCTAAAATTTGTTGATCGTTGATAGGGATTTTAGAGCCAAAGGGAGGATTAGTTACAATGACATCAAAAAGGTCTATGGTCTTGTGATTGACGATGGAGTTCTTAGGACGTCCCATACGTTCCTCAAGAAGTTGCTTTTTCTCTTCGCTCCACTCGTGGGGAGGGAGAAGACTATTGAGCTGAATGATGTTGCCACTACCATCATTATTCATCACCATGTTCATCTTTGTGGCTTTCACTAAGTCTGGATTGATGTCGAAGCCAAAGAAATTTTCTCCCGCAATCTCAGTGATTTTATTATTGAAAGCATCACGCACCACTGGTGGCCAATCTTCTAAATTCTCACCATAGTCTTTTTGCATTTTGCTCTTAATCGTAGCAATGACCGCATTCATGGCCGTAACAACAAAGCCTCCAGTGCCACAACTGCTGTCTAGCACCTTTTCTCCCTCTTGTGGAGCAATCATAGCCACAGCCATTTGCATCACATTACGTGGAGTGAAGAATTCACCTCTATCACCACGGAGATTGGAACCTACGATTTCTTCGTAGGCTTTTCCCTTAAAATCAATGCGCGTGTCCAAGAGCGAGTACTTTTGTAGCTCACCCACCAAATGGCTGAGTGTGCGAGGCTCAAGTTTGATTCGATCGTTGGCTTCAAAGATTTTTCCCTGCTTTTTCTTTACCTCCTCAAAGATAGCTGCAATACGTTTATACACCGTTGCTTGTCCGTCTGAGTTATTGCGTTCTGATGCTGTGGTATAAAACTCCACAGGCTTAGTTACATTTCGCTCATCGGTAATCTTACAGAAGATAACTTTGAGAAATTCAAAGAAGGCAGCTTGTTTTGAGTGTCCTTCATTGACAGAAATAATGTCGTGACAGGTGCGGAAAGTGAAGAGCAGATTATCATCGGTAGCCTTAGACATCTGTCCTCGCTTAGGACGTTCGTTAGCACTGTTGCTACCATCTGCAGAAGGGATGTCGTTAGCTTCCTCATAATGGATGCGCCCCTTGTCGTCTGTCACCTTCTGATAAACAGTTTTGTGCTTGCCATTAGTCCACATACCCCACACGCAATTACTGCATGAAGCCATATAGGTCTTAAGCTGCGACACTCCTTCTCCTTTGTCAGTAGGCTTGACAGACTCCTTTTTACACTCGATAATGAGAACTATATTCTGCTGATCCTGGAGGTCCTCTGCAGTTGCTTTCTCTGAGAATATAACGATATCTGCACGCTTCTTACCATCCCCCATTTTGATGGGGTATTCTACTGCGATACGCTGTTTGGGATACTTATGCTCAATTACCAGACGCTTTTCTACGGTCTGACGCACATATTCTTCTGGAGTATCCTTGCGAATGGTTCCATCTATATAATCTCGTATTTTCCCTTCTGGGACTATTTGATAATTAATATCTTCTGGCATAATATTTTATGATTTCTTGGGGACTTAGCTGAAGTAGATTTAGATCCTTAACGCAAGTAAATAATCTTTTAAAGTCGGGAATTACTTCTAATGGCAGTCGAATAACTACTTTCTTCTTCTCTACTTCAAGCGCTTCATCGGAGATTGCTATGCACTCTCTGTAGTCCCACTCTGTTTTTACCTGCAAAAATACAAACTAATAGTCAGGAATAAGAATAAATGTAAGAGCTTTTTGAGTTAGTGGATAGATTTTCAGGAGAAACACGTATCAATGACAGTCTGTTTCACTGTTTTTTCTCTCTCAAGATGCTGGAGGACTTCATCATTTATCCCTATTTATCACTAGGTATTGTAAATCATCAGACTAGCCCATACTTTTATAGGACAGTACCTGAAATAAGTTCATTAGACAGCATAATAAGAAAATAAAATATGGATAAATACACCTGAACTATGTCAGAAATGTATTTATCCATATCATTATATCTTATATCTTAAATGCTTTATGGAAGCTCCTTTAATGGAATAAAGTAATAGCTTTTTCCAGCAACATATATAGTATTCAAGCGTCCAGACTTGAAGCGTGTCTCGAGATTAACAAGCTTCTTAAACATCTCCTTGTAAGCCAGATCCCATTCGCTTTCATTACACTTCTTACGGCGAATATCCTTTACACGTACAATGTAGTTCAATGCATCAGAACTTGGAACTGAAACGCGATGATAATAAACCTTTGAAATTGAAGACTTCGTACTGAGGGCCTTGCGATAAGAAAGCATGTTTACCAGCTTGCTCTGACGCTTAAAGTTATTTCTCAATACTGCAAGTTCTTGGTTTCCAAGAGAGTCTGCATTGATATAAGGCATCAAATCACGATAGCCATCAAGAAGATTCTGCATCTCATCCTTATCAAAAAGATATCCCTCGTCATAAGTTGAAAGCTGCTGTGGTGTAAACCACATCTTCTTAAAGAGAAGGTCGTTGATGTTGTTCTTTTCAATGTCAGTTACAGAGATTGCAGCACTGTCACAGAGATTCACCACCTCTTGTGTAGGAACAGCACGAAGAACACCATATTTATTCTCTGCGCTACGTGTCACATTTACAAGTTCGTTGTTACGTGCATTGAGCTGCATAAACAGTGAATCAAGTACATTTGAAAGACCTGCACTTGAAAGTTCAGAATAAAGTTTTGGATAAACAAAACCACCTGTAATAACGCTGTTCTTTGGTGCATCAAGCAAATAAACATTCTCGTTATCAGTACTCATATCTTTGAACGAGCCATTCTTTGTCCATTTTGGTTCGCAGAGATAGTCTCCAGAGAAGCTCATATACTCCAGGATGTTATTATCAAGTAGCTGCTTAGACTGCAGGATGAAGTCTTGATAAGGCATACCATCCTTAGAAAGGATTTGAGCAAGAAGGAGAGTAGCTGAACGCGAATATATCTCAGAGTTGATGTCAGAAGTGAAAGTTGGGAACTCATCAGTACCCAAGATAATGAACACATTATTATCAAACTTAGAATAAGGTGTCTCTCTAAAGATGGTATTCATCGCATCATGGAAGCCGTAGCCACCTGTTGCCCCAATAGTGTTTGGTGAAGTCATCTTTGTAAGATAGTCAATCCACTTACCAAAGTCGGTTGTTGGTGAGAGATGTCTATTTCCCTTCTGAGAAACTGATGTCACAGAGAACTTCGCCTGAGAATCCTTTGATACCTTTTCGCTTATGCCCTGGAAAGCATTAACAAGGTTGCGCACAAGTAGACGGTCCTTATCAAAGAACACAAGGTGGACATTTATATTCTTGCTATTCTCAATGAGTTGATCGAGTTCTGCCACAGCAACATCTCTACCTTTTACATTAAGCATATAAGTCTTCTTCCTGTCCCATACAGACAATGGAAGGTTTATAGCCACTTTCTGATCTGTCGACGTGTTTGTCCAATTTCCATCAGCAGTAAAGAGGAGCTTAGAACCCAATGGGAAACCAGCAAACTCAGGATAATTAGCATCCAGCAGATAAACGTGATTCTGTCCTACCATTGCTGTGAGATCAGCAGGAATCCATCCGAGTGCTGTGCGAGTAGAGTCAGAGAGCGAAGGACGATCAGAAACAAGTACAGCCTGTTTACTTGCATCATACTTATAAGCATACACAATCTGACCAGCTACAAGTTTTCCCTTGCTCTTATCGAGGAAGAAAGGATCGCCATAGAGGTTCAGAGAGTCAAGAGTAAAGAATCTCTTTATGTTTGACAATCGTGACACTGTGGATGCACCGATTCGATAACGTACTGGGAAGTTGTTATCTTTAGACACAAAGGCATGATTATACTCTAGCACACTATTCTTATCAATCCATCCTACGAATGGTGAATTCTTAGCATCTTTAAAGTGAGTTCTTGAACTGAAAAGTGGTGCAAACATACCCTTAGGCTGTCCAAGCAAGCTCTGGTTAGCAGCAACAACCTTATAGAATCCGTTTTTCTCACCAATAACATAGAATGGTGCACCAAGCTTCTGTTCACTCAGGATACGCTGTGCATACGGTCCAGCGTATGCCTTGTTATGGTCACGATCTGAGAAGACAATATGCACATCCTTATTGTTGTGTGTCTTCTGCTTTCGTGTTTCTTCTGTCAGGTAATTAAAACTCTTTTTACCGACAGCATGTGTCTTATCATATCTTCCCACCTGTGCCAGACTACTCTGAGCACCTAAAAAGAAGAAAGCAAGACCTGCTATAATATGGAACGCTTTCATATTTCCTAATTTTATTTTCCTGTATTTCTTTGAGTTACTTCAATTTTTGTAATATGATGGAAATCATCTACCTTCACATCGTCAATAGTCACACGTCCGTAACGATTACTCTCGAGGAAGTGTAATCCTTGACAATAGTCTGGGAATACATTATAACGCTCGCCATTGATGTGTACAACGACTTGATTACCATTACCGCCGAGATAGTTATTGATAATGAAATTACGATGTGCATAGAATGCTTCCTTATCTCTTGCACCTGCATTGGCAATAGCTTGTAGATGCTTCTTGATACCATTCTGTACCATAGCTAATGTATCAATAGGCTCTGGTTTTGGCTGATCAGCCTCATCAGCTGGATTCTCAATGATGTCTTCAACCTTTGGAAGGATAGTTATGACATGAGATACAGGATACAAAGTGGTATTAGTCTTCAGTTTGATGAGATATTTACCAGGCTCGTCATACTTATAAACCACCTGACGCTCAAAAGCATCAATAGTTCCACTCTCACCGAATTCCCAAAGCCAGCTTGTCATACCATCGCCTTCGGCTGAGAATACGAGTCGCTCACCGGCATAACCTTGTGTTGGTCCGACAATCTTAGGAATAGAATCAACTGCAACAGTGTCCTTGGTAATCTTCACAATATCAATAGTCTTTTCTGTGACAACCTTACCATCAACCTGTAGTGTGATGAGGTACTTTCCTGCCTGTTTGTAAACATAACTAATGTTAGGCTTACCAACGATACTGTCGCCATTACCCATTTTCCATAATACTCTTTTGTCAACAACTGCCGCAGAGTCATTAATGGTAAACTTCAAAGGCTCGTTTACTTCCAATTGACTATTCGCATTACTGTCCTGAATGAAAAAGTCAAGATTCTTGTTGACGTTGCGTGAGGGGAGAAGCAAAGCCACCAATAATCCGACTACAGCCAGTGCCGAAACGATAGCCAGAATGATTTTTTGTCTTTCAGTCATAATTATTGTTATTTAATTGTTATATCATAAGGGGTTTAATTTGTCAATTGTTAGCCACGCACAATCTGGATGGCTATAAAATCGATGCTCTATATTCATAGCAATATGATTATGGAGAGCATACGTTTCTTGTGGATGAATGAGTTTTATCAACTATTCCAGCAGAAAGGTAGACGAGAAACCAGCCAAAGCCAACAAAAGCCTTATCTAATCTTAGTCTTCATTTCTTCGAGAATCTTTTTTCTGTCTTCCGTATTCTTGGTCGTCCAATAGAGTTTCTGCTTTATGTCGAAATAGTCTTGTATCGTTTTGAATGCACGCATACAATAGAGATATTTCGGATCATAAGAATGTTTGCGATAGTTGTCTTGCAGCTGTGTCATACGATCTTTTATCTCACTGATACGCTGTGTCTGCTGTATCTCGAAGTTAAGCGAATCAATATCCTTCTTCATCGTAATCAGTTTCTCACTCATTTCCTTCTGATCTTCAAGAATAGCCTCGGCATCATTGATTTCGGTCACCGCATTACCTGTAATGGATTCTGGAATAGGTGTGACATACTTACAAAGGAGGATATAGAGTAAGGCCACAGAAAAGCATAACAAAAGCGTAAACTTAATACTGGACCATATTTTTTCGTCTCTTGTCATAATAATAAATTATTATTCTCTTTTTCTATTTAAAATTTCAGTTGCTTTCTGAATCTGTTCCATAATGTAGTCTAAGTCACGTTTCTCATCAAAGTAAGTCGCAGTGGTTTCCTGCGTAGCTTGTAGTTGATCAAACAGTGTCTTATAGAGAACATAGTTGGTGGTGTCATTATCACCACGATAGATTTCATCTTGCATATCTTGTCTGTGACGAGCAATTATCATCTGATATTGCGCCTGCTCATTATCCGTACGCTTCTCAGTAACAAGATTGTTCATATCCTTGAACATTTGATCCATACGGAAATTATAGCTTGCCTGCTTACGGAATACCTCATCATAACACACTTTCTTCTCGTCTACCATGTTGATTCCACGTTCGGCAGTTTTCAATGTGCAAACAGCAAAGAGTACGAAAAGTAATAGCGTGAAGCTAAAGATGAAAATAAAAGAATTCTTTGCCTGACGGCGTTCCTTTCTATTTTTTTCTACCATTGTCAAGTGTATCTGTTAATCCCACACCTTCCATGACTTGCGCTCACTCTCAGAGACCTTGCCATTGTTATCTTCACTAATAATAATATTCTCCTTGATGAGTCCAACGTATTCGAGTTCGCTCAACTTATGGAAAAGCGTATCAATTACATTGAGGAATGCTGCAATGCTCACAAAGAGAGTATTCAACTCAAGATGATTATAGCTCAAATGAGCAATATCGCTTGTCTTGTGCATAAAGTCAGACGGCTTAATATTTGTCCACTCATCAAAGTACTGCAATAGTGTCTCAAAGTCCTTCTCAGGTAAAGAACGGAGTGAAGTGAGCAGAAGATTAGCTAATGCATTTGCAAAGCGTACAGTATAGATTGGAGGCTGCTCAGCTGCAATATTCTTCAATTCAAAGCAATGCTGGCTATAGAAATTCTTCACCACATCGCAAAGAGCGAAAGTGTTGTCTGCAAGCATACTGCGGTGAGGGTTAGAAATATTCTTAGCATATACCTTGAGTGCATTGCTGTGAATACGCTCAAGTGTTTCTGTCATATTCTCTAAAGCATGCATAGCTCTCTCAGAACAGTTGATACGCTGAATAGCTGGGATATAGTCGCTATCTATCGAGAAGGAACCACCATCAACGATAACCTTTCCTGCTACTATACTATTACCCTCAAGGAAGGCCTTATTAAGATTTTGCTCCAATACCAATTGCAAAGTAACCTCTGGTAATACGTAAGGATGATGGAGTGGGGTAGTTTCTGGATCTGGCACACCAACTGGCAACATCTTGTAAGGATTAACAGTAAGGAGAATGCAGACTACCTGACGTGTAGAGAGATCAATCTCGATATCTTTGAGCGTACACTTTGGTGTGAAATCGCCATACAATTCCTTTGTAAAGAGAATATGGTAACCATTACGAGTCACCGCATTACATGCTCTAAGTTCTACTGATAAAGTCTCTGCAGACTCACCCTTAATATCCATATCAATAGAACATTCTTCTTTTTCAGACTTTTCACCGAATCCATAGTTATAGCTTGTCAGTTCCTCTTCACGGTTCTGTCTTAGCATTTCAACTACATTGTAATATGTCTCAAAGAAATGGGTATTATTAATTTTCTGGCCGTTAACCCAGTTTATTGGCAAATGCTCAATCTTCTTCATGTTGTATCTGGTTTATACTTTTTACTCGTTTTATATAGATAACTTGATTTTTCTTTATTTTGTTTTCTGTGGCTGTACAACGTGGGTCCAGCATCCGAATAAATAGAGGATAGCGGAACCATCGACTCGTATAGAATATCCACCCACTTTCTGCACCTTCCATATTGATTTCAATCTGTGCCTGTGGGAAACGTCGATTTTGGTCTTCAACAAGCCAATCAAACCAGTCACCCAAAGCGATACCCTCAGCCAAGCGAACAGAAAGGGTTGTATAGTCAAAATCACCAACCTTTCGCTTAAGTTTTACTTTGACAGTTAATGCTTTAAACGTATCGAGGTTGTCCCAATAGTTTCGATTAAATCCACTATGATTGATTCTCCACAAGTCGTAGATAGCAGGTTGTATGTTTCGGAAATACTTGAAGCTACGGAAAACAAAGTAAGGGATCATAAACCAGCAGACAGCTGTCATCGCCCAAGGTGTATATTCCAATCCTCCGCTAATCCAGTTGAATACAAGATAGTAAATCCACATTCCGATAATACCTGAGAGCACTGTTACGAGAAGTTCGATAGACATATCATCGTTCTTCTTGCTAATGACCACGCGCAATGCCCATAGATAGAAAAATCCGAGAATGAGATAAGAAGTAACAGTCAGTACAAGTCCTCCCCACACATATTCGTTCTTCAAATAGCCGAAGAGAGAAGGAAGTCCAAGGAAAAGTCCTGCCAAAAGAGCAAAGACAATAATCCTCTTCATGCCCAGCTGCTGTCGAATAGACTTCAGTGCTCCCATAACGAACACCATAACCATTGCAAGAAGCGGAGCCAATAAGTATTTCAAAAAGAAAAATATTAAAGGTTTCATTATTTCTTCTTATAAATTCGTATCATAACCTAAATAATTCTGTCCTAAGACGAGTTCTGTATTTGTCGTGACAGTATATATTATCTTTATATCTCTGGACGAAAGGAGAAAGAACGACAGCACATACTTTACTGTTTCTATCTGCTTTTTCAAAACACTTTCCTTTATCGTATCATGAAAGCAGAGATTTACTTCAACATCATCCAGCTCACATAGTAATTGTCCATCAAGTCCTGAGTCACCCCCCAACATACAATCACCTAAACTGACGTAAGGAAGATTCTCTTCGTAATGATAGACGTATCGTATCTTAGCATCAATACCACAGACTACTGAAAGTAATTCTTCCAATGTAGAAAGATTCTCCTTGTAATGCTCTACCTTGAGAAGATACAAGAACATCTTATATCTTTCGTCAACAGAAAGAGGGGCTGTCTTCGGGAAGAAAAGACTGGTAACATTCTTGATAATAACATTCTCAGACGGCTTTTCAAACAAGGATAACTGCCGTTCAAAGATACGTACACTATCATGGAACATCATTGTGTCAAAAGGAGAGAAAAAGTGTATCGCCTTCTCTGCCTTCTTCCTATTCTCTCGAATCGCTTCAACAACCTCCTTATTGCTCATTCCTGGCGAGCTAAGAGAGATTGGGTGGAACATAAACTCAGGCAACTGATGATAAAAACCATTTCTTGCAAGGTTAAGTATCAGTCGCTCCCTTAATTGTCCGTCTTTATAGACTTCCTCTTTCTGCAACTCGATAATATCTTGAGAGTTCACACGGCTATTCATTCCGTGAGTCACAACAACGGTCTTATCAAGCAGATCCTCCCCAGTAATAAACTGCAGTTCAGCATAGAAGACTTCCGCAATAAGATGACGTGCATCACTATTACTGAATCCTTCTAAATCCCTGTTAGAAGTTGTTATGCGTGATTCCATTGCAGATTTCCATCTTTATAGGTTGCTATTATGTGGTCGCCAGATTTGATAGCCTCTGAGACAATCAGCTTGGAAATAGTCTTTTTCAGATAAGTTCTTACGACACCTGCAATAGGACGCGCACCATACTGTGGCGAGAATCCTTTGGAGGTAAGGTAGGCTATTGTCTCTGGTGCTAAATCCAACTGAATATCCTTCTGCTCCAACAACTGCTTCTGTAGGCGTGAGAATTGGAGAAGGAAAATCTGCTGAGCAACCGCCTCAGTAATAGGTGAGAATGGAACTACCTCTGTCAAACGACCAAGGAACTCAGGACGGAAGTACTTCGACATAACCTCTATCAGTTCGTTAGAGGTTGGCTGATGTCCCTTCTGAATCTGTTCAGCAATCCATTGGCTACCAATGTTAGAAGTAAAGATGATGATAGAATTGGAGAAGTCACCTTCACGTCCTAATTTATCATGTACCTTACCTTCATCCATAATCTGCAGGAAGATATCGTAGACACTACTATGCGCCTTCTCAATCTCATCAAAGAGTACAACAGAATAAGGCTTCTGGCGGATTTTTGTCACAAGCAAACCGCCCTCTTCATAGCCTACATATCCTGGAGGAGCACCATACAGCAAGGCTGCAGAATGCTCTTCCTTGAACTCCGACATATCAAAACGAATCATTGCTGTATCATCATCAAAGAGAAGATCGGCTAACGATTTCGTCAACTCTGTCTTACCCGTACCAGTAGGACCGAGGAAGAAGAATGAACCGATAGGCTTCTTTGGGTCGCTCAGACCACTTCGCGACTCGATGATAGCATCAGATAGAGTACGGATAGCCTTATCCTGTCCCTTAACTCTTTCGTGCAATTTTGTCTCGATGCCCAAGAGACGGTCTTTCTCTTGTGCCTGAATCTTTCCGATAGGAATACCGGTGTCATCTGCCACAACTGATTCTATTTCTAATGAGCTAACCTTCTCAATACCTTTCTGTGAAAGAGTTGAGAGTTCGTTCAACATCTTACCAAGTTTATCCAACTTCTCCTGAGTTGAGTCATCATCCGTCAGTACGAAGTCGTCTTCTATCTTTGAAGTCAAAACAACACTCACCTTGTTGAAGATAGTATGATAGAGCAGATGTAAATCGAAATCGCTCACATTCTCTACTGGCATTGATTTGTACTTCTCATACTGCTCCACAAGTTGCTCTACAATACCAACAGCATTCTTGTTGCTCAGTCTTACCGAGGCAGCGGTACTATCAATGAGGTCTAATGTTGAGGCTGGTTGGCTCTTTTCCTTGTAGTATCTGTTAGAAAGATTATATGCACTTATGAATGCCTCCTCTGTCATTGGCAGACTATAGTAAGCCTGCAGAATTGTTCTATGTTTCAATAATGCACTGCGGAGGATATTTGGTTCGAGTTCCTCTACATTTATAATATTCAGTCTATTTGCAATAGAATGTTTCTCAATGTGCTTACGGAAAGCATCCATAGACAGAACCATCAGCAGTGTGACTGCACCATCGCAAATTTGAGCATCAAGGTTGTTGAGTATATAGGTGGCTGCCGTTGGGTTACCACTTTCGAGTAACAACTGTAGGTCGTCAATGACAAGCACACCACGACTCTTTGCTTGATTCATCTTCTGCAAAAGTCCCGTAAGTTTTTGGGTAATCTCAGTTTCATTGCCTGATTGTGCAAGAATCTTTGATGTGTTCAGCCCGACCAACGATGTTTGGTTGATTATCTCATCTTGGTTGATTTCCATTTCATGGGCAAGTGCTCTGATAATACCCGTCTTACCAACACCTGGTGCACCTACAAGCAGGATACCTTGTCGTTCAGAACGTTCCAACGTTTCCAATATCAGACGTATTTCCTTGCTACGACCGATAATAGACTTACCTTCTTCTAAGAGTTCTGCTCGGCGGAGATCAGATACGTACTGGATAGAACTACCCATATCCATCTCTGCAACTGGAGATAAAGGAGAGGTTGAAGCCTCAAAATATTCCATTATCTCATCTTCTGTCACACCAATTGATTCTATTTGCTGATGGGAATAAACCACACCATCTCTGACAATTGCTGAGAACACACACAAGGCGTCAACAGAGTCTGTACCAAGTTTTATCTTTGAGCGTTCTGCCTCATCAAGTACCGTCTCTACCTCGTGGTCGGCGATTATCTCGCCTGCATCATGCTCAACACCGACATACATCTCACGGTAAGTCTCAAACCAATCGCTGATGTAGGTCACTTCCTTTTGCATCGAGTTTAGAATCTCACGCAAACCAGTCTGTTCAGTCAACATAGCGATAACAAGATGAGCTACACCGAATGATAGGTGCTTATCCTGATGTGCCATTGCCTTGGCTAACTTAATAGCAGCTATGAGGCTATTGCTGTAATTTTGTGTATTCATACGAAAAATATCTTGTAAGGCGTCTTATTGATAGAACGCTTTGAAAGTTCGTCTTCTAAGAAACTTGTCATTGCAGGTAAATCAACTTTCTCTTCTTTACTTGCACCTGAAAGTTCTATTCTTACTTCTGTTGTACGGATAATACCACGTCGCACATCGTTTGAGATGGCTATACCGTCTCTGATATCTACAGATTTTGCCAATTTCCCTAAACTGCAAAGTACGAAACTCTTTATATCTTCACGTGTAACAATACGGTCCTTTGACAGTAAACCATAACGGAGTCGATTAATTAAATCACGTTCTGAGTCGTGTGCATTACCTTGTTTTGTCGTTGTCTGGAACAACAACCCGCTTTGTGAGAATTTGTCATTCTCGGTTTGGTAGACCACAGTACGACTATCCAAACCGTTAGCAACCTCAGCATCAGTAGTCCAATAACTCACCTCAACCTCTGATGTCTTTTTGTAAGGCTGTGTAAACAGAAAAGCACGAGGGATGCTCTTATCTTGAGTGAAATCGTAGATGCTCTTTTCTATGTTCTCTATATTGTTATAGAGATTGTTCAGCTGATCCGTGAGCGTATCTATCTCCATACTCTCAAAAGCACTTCCGTCTTCATGGATTAACTGAATTAGTTTGTTTATCAATATGCGAGCATTGTCTGAGTCAAATCTTTCTATGTTTCCAAAGTAAAGGCTGTAAGTACCTGTAGAGGACTCATTATAATTCCGCACAATATCCACGTACTGGTGGTTAGCATCATCATGAAAAGATTCTACATTGAGCAGGAAACGATTTTCTTTGCATCGTAGAGCTACGATATTACCTTTTCGTGCAAAATCATGTTGTATTGTTACCAAACTACGATTGACAACTGGATAAGTATTGAGTAGAAAACGTACTTTCCCAAAATCCACATGATTAAACATCACTGGAAATTTCAACTTTAACCACACCAGTTTACTGCTTTCATCGTCTCCCTCTTCAGAAACTTCCCATTCTGAAGGATAGGTACTGAAAGGATTAGATGAGAGGGCTTTTGAATCAAGACTTATCTGAACATAGTTTTTTGCATAATAGTCACTAATCTCATTAAAGTAGTGATATTTCTCACTGTGTTCCAGTGGGAACTGTGGAACCGATACTTCTAATCTCTCTCCAGCTCCATCATAAACATGCACATCTCTTAGGAAAGGCGTGAGGTTATTGTCTTCCAAAAGAATACACAATATCAGTTCATGAGTTGAGCGTAGTAGGCTCTGCGTCATTTCCAGACCTATCCACACAACACCATCTTCTGACGGCACTACTACGTTTGGAAGTTCTGTTTCTTGCAGACTACCCTCATACGAATACATTACCCGACTATCGTAGGATAGGGCCTTTATCTTGGCATTTACTAAAGGGTAATTACTTAGAGGAGAGAAGTCAAGGTCTACCCATCCCTTTTCAAACATCATCTTCCTCGTATAAAAACGATCTGTTAATGTTAGTAAACGAGACTCGTCACTCTTAGGTTCCACACTCAACAAAGCATGGGAAGGCATTGGAAGTGACCACTGCTGAGGTACTAACAAACATGCCAAACGATACAGAATATTTGAATCAGAATCAGATGTTTTTTGATGAAGCCTACTACTATTGTAGGCTATTACGTCAAGAATTAAATCAATAACGGGATCCATCTGCCTCAGATCTGTGATATTCCACAAGTCCATTGCAAATCTCCGAAGACGTTCTTTTATACTCTGTTGCCTTTTATCTATCATATTTTATTTTCATCTCTAATAATAATGTATCTCATTTGGGTAACCTACTTGGTCCTTTAACAAAGACTGTCAACGATTTGTATGCTCATTCCACCATAACACGTGCATACTGGGTTCGTATACAGGATAATACTTTGATACTATCAAAGCGGGCTGCCATACAAAAAGTGAATCGTTTCTCATATTGTCCATAGTTCCTTTGCTGTCACACGATGTGCAACAGAAGAAAAGTAACAAGAGTGTTAAGTAGTTCAATATGTTTATTCGTTTCATCTTCTTATATTACACTTTTCTTTCTATCAGCCAATCTTACTGTGATATTGGACTTATATAGAGATGTGTATTAAAGTTGAAGTGCTGGTCATTTCTTACAATAAGACCACTTACCCACAAGCGTACACGCTTTCGAGCATTAGGGAACTTATCTCTGACATCTTCCTCAACCTCAGTAAGTTCTACTCTTACATGGACGTCTTTTAGACGAGGTTCATACTTAATTATAGTGGCTTCCAATGACTGTCTGACCTTATCTTCCCAGTCTTCGTTTTTCAAAACTTGATTGAATTCCAAGTCCCATATAATCGAACCGTAATCCTCTCTTCCTTCCACTTCTCCATGACGAGAAACCACCAACATCATGAGATGCTGGGCAATTGACTCCTCATAGGAGCAGCGTTGGATTTGTCCATTTAAAGCCCCTGATAAATCCAAAGGCAGTTTTAGATAGTTCATATCACACCAAAATATTGTGCAAATATATATTATTTTTAATAGATATGGGCAACTTTTTTCTGTTTTTAATATTTTATAAGTATTTAATTGATAAAGTTCTCTACCTAAACAAGAGATACTTATCTCATAAAACAAGCCTTAACTCTGTATCTAAAATCAACTTTTAGTATTATATCAGGCTTCTTCCGAAATATGGAATGATAAATTAATAGTCTTATATAATAGGTACAAAGAGCGACGGAGGTGTAGCCTACAGATTCTTGATAAATACTTTGGGATAAACGCTTTGTTTATAAATTGCTAATAGAAATAATCCTCCATCCTCTCCTTTTCTCCGTGTGACATTTCGTCAGAAACCTAACCTTAAGTGGCAAAACTAAAGATATGAATTGATATAGGAGAAAGGATTAATCGAAAAGTCTTTACATTACTGAACGTTTTTAGTAAGAAAAATACGTTTAAAACTAAGTTTTTATGTGGTTTTATAAATACTTAGTAGTCAGTTTCTTACAAGATAGCAAATTTAAAGGTGCCTAATTAGCCTTCAAAAGGGCGTTAGTTAGACCTCAAAAGAGCATCTTTTGCAAGCCTAAAGGGCGTCTTTTCGAAGGCTATTAAGCATAAATGGAAAGATAGAAGATGAAAAATTGTTTACATCTCTATGAGAATGAATAAGTGGATAAGTAAACAGACTGATGAGTTGACAAGTTTATTCTTATTATAATTAGGTGTTTCCTCTACTTTCGAAGTAAGGTGAGGGTTTTGCTTATTAGATGTTAAACCCATGTTATTTTATGTTTTTCTTTTGTTTTTATAAAAAAATCTTTCTACTTTTGGCATCGTAAAACAACAGATTGCAAATCTTCCTCTTTCTCCAAGAGCAAGACTGTTTATCAGCCGTACAGAGGGGACTTCAAGAAGTTGTTGAGGTTTTCTCTTTTTTGTTTTCTGGTAAAGGAGATGATAAGGGTGCCTCGTTTATCATTTTTTTTCTAACAACTTAAAACTTTTCAATTATGAGTTCATTTAGAGCAACTTTGGAATTGGGTGGTAAGGAGTATGACGTACTCTACTCTAACTACGAGTTCAGCCGTACAACTGACAAGAAGGGTCAGCCTGCATCAAGCATCTCTGGCGGTCGTATCAGTGTAACTATCGAGTCTACTGATGACACTTCTACTATCGAGGCTATGCTTAACAGCCAGTTCAAGCCTGTTGAGGGTAAGATCGTTTACAAGAAGAGCGAAGAGGATGCTAAGATGAAGGAGATTTCTTTCAAGAATGCTTACATCGTTCATTACAAGGAGACACTCGACGTTAACAACGAGGCTCCTATGACCATCGCTATGACTTTCTCTGCTGAGAATATCAACGTGGGCAATGCTGAGCTTGACAACCGTTGGCCTCGCACATAAGTCTGAGAAACATTAGGACTATGCTGAGCCTTCGTACTCGGCATAGTCCTTTTTCGTTTCTTACTCAAGCGAGGGGGAACTTTACTATCCTACATACTCCGATTGCTTTCCCTTGAGATTCTAAATGTAATGCCGTATAAGCCAATTAGCTTTTAATTTTCAAAACAAACAACCCATGTCAATTCCTTTCAACCCCATTACTATCAGCATAGGAAAGAAGTCTCTTTCTTCTTTTATTTCTCTACAAATCGAACAAAATATAGGTAAACATCACCGTTTCCAAATGTCTGTTGAATTGGAAACGGGTAGCAATAGATATGTACATAATATCAATAGCAGCAAGGACTGGCTCGGAGAAAGTATCGTGGTCAAAGCGGCTAACACTCCTATCTTCGTTGGTGTGGTGACAAATGTACAGTTACACAGAGAAGGAAGTGACTTTGGATGTATTATCGTTTCTGGCTACTCCGCTACTTACAGATTGGAAACGGCACACAGCTGCTTCTCATGGAATGACACAACCATTGGGGATGTGGTTAAGAAACTATGCGAACAAGCTAAGGTGCAGTTGGAGCTAAATCCGGCATTCAAGGAAAACAAAGACTATATCTGCCAATACGAAGAGTCTGACTTCGACTTTATCCGCCGTCTTGCACATCAGTATCAAGAGTGGATGTATTTCGATGGAACAAAGCTAATCTTTGGTAAACCAAGGAAATTGGCTGACCCTATAATATTGGAATATGGAACGACGTTGTCTTCACTTGACATTGGTTTACAGACCCTTGCACGCTCTGAGCAGGTATTCTCTTATCACTCCGGTGCTGACCGTGAGATGCAGCGTATGACACCAGACTTGGCCTATGGTCATGACAAACTTTCGGGCGATGCTTTCCGTGCATCATTAGGTATGTTCTCAAAACCCGCACGACAGCATGCACTGCCACGTATCAGCGATGAGTCGGAACTTATTAATTACATGGGGCGTAAGCAGGCGGCTGAGACGGCAGAAACACATTACATCACGGCTGAGAGTCAGGTGCCTACCCTGCGTGTCGGTTCTGTCGTAAGTCTCTACAGCTCATTCTTGGAACGTGTAGGAAACATATCAAAAGAGAGTTTGGGTAACTTTATCATCATCGAGATTACCCATGAGGTGAGCCAAGGAAGCTACTACAAAAACCGCTTCAAGGCTATCCCTGCAACGATAAAGGCACTGCCAAGTCCTAAGGTGCGTATGCCATTAGCTGAGACACAGATGGCAACCGTGCTCAGCAATGCTGACCCAGAGGGCAAGGGCCGTGTTCGTGTACGTATGAACTGGCAAACAGATGGCATGCAGACAGGCTGGGTACGTGTGATGACCCCAGATGGCGGTAGTAGTAGTGATGTAAAGAGCAACCGCGGTTTTGTGTTTATCCCAGAGGTAGGCGACCAAGTCCTCCTCGGCTTCCGCCATGGTGACCCAGCAAGACCTTACGTTTTGGGTAGCTTGTTTAATGGAACGACAGGTGGTGGCGGTGGTCAGGGCAATAACTGCAAAAGCCTCACCACACGAAGCGGCAGCTCTCTTAAGCTTGATGATTCTGCAGGTAGCGTCACATTGCACGACAAGGGTGGTGTAAAAATGAATTTTGATGGTGCAGGTAATCAAAGTCTTAATGCAGCTTCTAAGGCTACAACATCTGTGGGAAAAGGTGGTTCAAGTGTTCTTACAATGGATAGTAGTGGAAACATTGACCTTTCTGGTAAAACACAGATTACATTAACGGTTGGTGGTAGTACAATTACAATCAAAGGAGACGAAGTACGAATCAGCAGTAAGAATATAATCTTGGAGGCTGAGAATAATTCTATAACAGGAACTAACAACACTGTAACAGGAACTAACAATAAGATTAACGGTGAAACCGATATTGAAGGACCAAAGCTGTCCTTGAAGGGTGACCCTGTGAAGATTAACTAACATTTTGTTTTCATTTATGAAAAAAACATATTGGCAAGAGGTACATGAACAGTGCGCAGAAAAAGATAATATGCGCCTAAAAACAAATAAATATAGATGTGAGCAAACCATCATTACAAAACTAAATGGTGTACCAGCTTGTACTATCAGAACAAAGTCAGACTATCAATTTGAGTGGGTAGAGAATCTTAAACGTCCAGCAATGAATGCTTATTGTAAACTGCTGGAGCAGTTTGTTTCTGTTTATCCACCAAGCTATCAGAAGCCTTTAGAGATGATTATAGACTTAGAAAAACTAAAATTCGAGTCTGTTTTTGATATTGATATGGCAACTGGTAAAATGGCAGGTATTGTCAATCACAATGAGATTGTTGAGAAATGGCAGGAGTATAAGAAGAACATGCTGGATAATTACAGTTTCCTTCGGTCAGCTGATACAAAAGAGAATGTAAATGCTTTTATAGACTCAATGGAGAAAGTTATCGTAGACGAAAAACTCCTAATGGCTGAGTTCTATGGAAAAATGATATTCCTGCTGTTATTTGATGGCTATCTTGTTGGTAAGCCTAACTACGCAGCAACAACAGATATAGAATTTCCATCACAGCTATTTCAAGGTGTAAAGTTTCCTATGACACTTACGCCTCGTATACAGAAAGAATCCGTAGAGTCTGTTATTTATGAACTTAAGAGTTCTGTTTCAGATTCTGTAAAACTCTCAGAACGTATTAAGAAGGAGTATGACGAACGTTTTAAACCTTCTATTCAATATAGTTTCTCTTCATACAACGCACAATTTAATTCACATGTGCTACTAAATGAAAAGGAAAGATATGTTCAGGAGGCGGAATGCTATATCATAGAAGAAATTGTTAATAATCTGAGTTTGACAATCCACTGTAAAATTCGTAAAATAGTTTAGCAAGATGAGCGAACAATATATTGAATTGGGGACAAACGTTGTTTGTACCAATATGACAATTCCTTCTCCATTGAAAATCGGTACACCCTCAAGAATTTGTACAGCATTGACAAAGGATGACAAGCCAGTGCTACGTATTGTAGACACCAAAATCAATAATTGTTTTGAATGTAGAGTGCCACAGATGAAATGGGGTGGAGTTGTAGCATCACTCTTTGGCATAGCAGTAGGTGCGCTTGTTGTAGCTGGAGCTATTGCTCTTATAGCTGCAACGATTGCAACAGGAGGTTTGGCAGGAGGTATTGTTGCAGGAATTGGTGCTGCAATCTTACCTGCGACGGAAGGTGCAATTGCTGCATCTCTGATTATTGGAGAAGTGACTTTGGCTGGTAGTATATTTAAGTTAGGGTATGATTTGGAACATTTATGTGACGCATCATTAGAGGCTACATGGGATATGGGACTTCCAAGTACAATCATTGAAGGAGAAAAAGCTATATTATCGCATTCTTTTATTCCATGTCCACAGGGAGGAATCATTACGCTCATTATTGATGATGGACTGGCAGAACAGGCAGCGCGCATGATATCAGATAGCAATCATGAAATAATTAATCAAGAATATTTGAACCAATTTATCCAAGGTGTAATAAGCGGTGCAACAGGTGCTGCTAACCCTGTTTCTATGGCAATTGCAGCAGCAATAAATATAGAAGAAGGATTCGAAGGATATGATGAGGATGACCAATATGAATTATTAGAAGAAGATAAAGAATTTGAATATGATTATCAGGAAAAGATAGGGGAAGAAGCCTTTAGTACTACTGTAGACGAAGGACTCGGAGCAGCAAAAGGTGAAGGAACATATAAAGATGCTAAGGAGGATTGGGGCAAATATAAAGAAAGTAAACAGAATGAAGCTAAAGCTATCGAAAAGCATCAAAAAGCAGAAGGCAAGGCAGCAAGACGAGAGCAAAAGATTTCTAACAGGTCGAGTGATAAAATGAAAGGACGAGCTAAAGGTGAACGCCAAAGGGCAAACCACAAAGGAAATCTTGCAAAGCAGGCGACCCAAGAGGCTCAATATGCCAAAGGAAAGTTTATAGGTGGATTAATTGGCTTTGGAATGGGTATTGGTGGAGCTGCGGTTAATATGCTTATTGACAAGGGGTATAAAGAAGAAGAATTTAAAATGACTACTCATATTGTTTCTAAAATTAATGAGCTACACGAACAAGATGTGGCAAAAAACAAAATAGTATCAGATGGGAAGTAATAAAGGAAATTGGGGAAGATATGGATTACAAGCATTTGGAATTTCAGTGCTTGGACCACTATTGTTTTATCTTATTAATCCTATCATTGAACATTTTAAGGGAAATCGTGATGCTGTCGCATATACAAAGACATACGTAAGTCAATGGGATAGTATAAAAATTACTCTGCCAAACAATCTATTCGAACAGATGATGCAAAAGGGATCTATTCGAGTAAAAACACTTGTCTCTGATAGCAAAGGTAAACATCGAATAGTAGCGGATAATAAGATTTTTTATATATCTCAATATAAGAAGTATTTTGAATTAATTTGGATAAATGGAGTAGATGAAATTGTTGGACTTTACAATCGTCATCATGATGCAGCTGGTGTTCAAAATGGCTTAATGCGTGCAGGCATGGTGCTATCAGTCTATGTCAATCGTAAACAATGGAAGGATAAATCATACGGAACGATAGAAAAGCCAATGCCAGTTTTTCTACATAGGATTATCTCAGGTGATGATATAGAAGAGCGGAATAAGAATGCGTTAAGGAAAGATAGACGTTTCCTGGAGAAATTATGGTAGATTTCTATCTCCCACCCAAGGCTGTTCAACGTATGCGCAACACACCAGACTCTGTTAACTATAAGTTTGCAGAGTATTATCTGCGTTATCTCCTTCCTGAAGACGAGTTCGAAAGGCTGTTTGAAGAGGAATAATTATGCTTCCGAAAATTATTTATACACTTATTCAATTCTTGGCAAATGTGCTTCCGCCTAACAAAAGAGAAGAAAATATGAAATACCTATGGAAATGAATTATATAAAATATTATGTTTCATTACAGTATGAAGAAACAGATCTTTAATTTCTATGCCACCCCCTTGAACATATGGTCCATAGTAGGCTTTATGTTTCTTGCAATGATTTGTAGTGGAATCATTTACGAAGTTTTCTTTGCTCCTGCATATGGAATAGAATCAACATTACGTTTTATTAGTATCACAGGATTGGTGACAGGGGGTATCTTCCTTTTGTTAATCATTGTAACCATTCGAAAGAAAAGCATTGAGGTAACTGACGATAATCTATTTAAGTATTATTCGGGAGGAAAGTTAATATATACAAACACCATGGATAATCTGTATTATATTGAGGCTGTGGATATAAGCAGAGGAATAATTGGAGAAATGGCCTTCTGTTTTAATGATAAGAAAATCAGAATCAGTATGCCCTCCCATCTACCCCATTTCTATGAACCAGGAAAATATGAATGGATATTTTCATTCTTTGTTAAAAGTCTAAATCTTAAGAAAATGCATCATCATACGCTATTTGGAAAGTCTAAATATGTCTTTACCTATTGGAACCCTGTGAGAAATGCAAATTATGAAATATATAGCAAGTCAAGAGGACAACGATTCCTTTAAAAAGGGAATGGATATCCTTGTTTAATAGAATCTCTATCGTGACAATGAAAAAACTATTTAAGGATAATGACCTGTCTGGGTTAAACCAACTAATGTAAGTTTATACATAGAGAAAAATAGTAGATAGCTATAATATAAAAACAAATAACTACATTTGTATTTGTATACTACGATTAACATATTATACAGTAAACCATGGTTTAGGAAAGAACTGCTGATAGCTTCTATTAAAAAATAAATATTAAGAGTAATGAGCGAGTTGATATTGCAAAACAATAATTATTTAAAAGGTAGAATTGTTATCATTATTGGTCTTATGCTTAACGCATTGACTTTGGTTTCATGTAGCAAAATAAACAATATGTTTAAGGGAAACAATACAAAATTCCACTGGACACCAACAGTAGCAGCACCTCGTAATTATCCTGTAGAAACAGGATATGCAGTGTTTATCTATGGGGATAAGAATGTGGGATATCCTGTGATGGAAACTCGTTTCGCAAGAGGTATAGGCGATCCACTGAGTGCAGAAGATATTGATGACCCAGAAAGTGTATATGAACTTCCTAAAAGAATCAGAGTCTTATGGCTCTCTATAACTGAACAGAAATACTACAAGGCTGATATAGAGATTCCTGCAGAAGTACAAGACTCTATGCTTCATCTCTTTCAGAAAGGTTTCTATTATCCTATAGATAAGACTTCAGAGGAATATAAAACCATCGTTCTTACCTTATTGCCAGGAGGAAAATGTGGCTGACGGTTACTGGTGCTGGAAAGCAGACCCTTATTTGTGACAATCTAAAAGCTACAGAGACACATGTAGACTTTAAGGATTTCAACAAAGAAGCATACGAATGTTTTTCTACAATGCAGAAATATTGCGCTGCAGCCTTAGGTGATTATGATGGAGTCAAGGAGAATTTAGAAAAAGTAGGTATTCCCTTTGACTTATGGGATGTATATAAAGAACGTTTCAACTATACAATAAAGATTGACTTTGAAAATAATAAAACCGAGTTAGACTCAGCATATACAAGTTATGAATTCACAAATACCGACTTCCTTTATGATAGGGATAAGTCACCACTTACAATGAAAGCTCGCCCATTCCATATTGGTTTTATATGGCTCGTAGATCATTATAAATATACTGGGGAGTTTTATTTTGATGAAGAAGAAGTCATCAACGTTTTCCGTGAAGCTTTCAATCAAAAACATCGTAAGGAGAAAGGCGTACTACATATCCATATCAGCAAATATAATAATCGTTTTGATTTATCCTTAAACGTAGGAAAAGACGAATATAAATTAAAACATACTAACATCTATGTTTTTAAGAAACGTATTGGCTCAACTTCTACCAAAGAAGAAGTCTTTTATGATAATTGTAGGGATGTTGATACTGACGAACTAAATTTTTTAGGCTTTTAAGAAATGGCAACGTATTCAAAACGTAAAGTTATTGTTAAATCTAAAAGATGAAACAAAATATAAGAATAATATCATTCAGTTTGCTCTGCTTGATAACATTAAATTGTAAGAGTCAGTCTTCTGTTTCCAGGCAAATAAAGACTGGAAATGAACATGTAAATACCATCTTCATGAAGAAAGAAGACAGTATGCAGTCTCTCATATTGGAAGAGTATGCAAAATCACATGGTTATAAGGCACCAAGCTATGAAGTGTTCAAAGAAAAGTGTCTACAGCTTTTTGGAATACGACTTCATCCGTCTGCACAAGTGTACAGCTTAGATATAAATGAGGATATTATATATTCTGTCAATGAGATTGGCAGGTTTATCTATACGGGCAACGAAAGTCTGTTTTATCAGCCAGCATTAGACCATGAGCCAACTATGGATGAAGCTCGTAAAGTTCTTTATACAAAGGAAAATGGTATAGCAGATATGTTCCTGGCATATAATAAATTACTTTTTAATGACAATCCTTCTTCCTTGCCTTATTTCTATAAACATAAGGATAATGCGATAGATATAGTCTTTGACTTAAATTATGAAAATAATGACTTGCTTACCCAGCGTGCCATTGAATACGCTTGTCAAAACGGTTATATTGTCAATGATGTTACGAACGTCCTGTTCTACAACAATCCATCAAGGGGGTATAGGAAGAAACTGATTACCATGTTTTATAAGTATGCAGAAACAAGCAATGATCGTATGGAAACTTTCGAGAATCTTGTTTATGCCTATTATAAGCATTATAAGCAAATCAATGTGAGGCAGGAAGTGAAAGACGAATGTTTGGTATGTCTATTGGATTGCTTGAACAAGTACGATGAGACACATCAAGACAATATCCTCAAGGTGATGGATAAAAAAGTATATCAGCATCTTTCTAATTTCATGTTAGTTGACAAAGAGCTTATACAGCGTATGGAGAAAAATAATTTTTATGGGAGTACTGCTTTGCGTGATGTTGCTAAGGCTGTACTATTGTTAAGCTCTACAACAGATGATTTCGCAGATTATTATATTGAAGATCCTGATGGTTATACCAATGTACGAACGTCTGGAAGTTCTAAAGCTAAGATTATAACTCAGGTTAAATCAGGCAGCTTTGTTGATGTCATTGAGAAACGCGGAGATTGGTGGAAAGTAAAGACAGACAATGGTAAAGTTGGATATATTCACAAGAGTAGGATTAGATGTCATTAACTGCTCCTATTGGACTTTAATCACAACTTCCTAAAGAGGAACCTAATATTATGCTATTCTTTGACGTTATGAGGATGGCGTATATATAATGTCACTGTTCTATATAATCTGAAGGATTGTTGCATTGAATATTCTGATTCGTATCAAGTATATCTTGCAAGCAGAACTTCATAGCGTAGACAAATATTAAGGTATGAAAAAGAAAATAATTTCCACTTTTTACTAAACAGCTTTGAAGATATGATACATATAAAAGATAAGAACACTCTGAAAGTACTTATTCTCTGCTTATTCTTGGTACTTTCAGAGAACTGTAGTAGGCGGACTGAATTTACTGAGATAAAGCAACGGACAACCATTATTAATGGACAATATTATTATGACATCTTAGTATCTAATTGTCCCGATTCGATTGGAGAACTTAAGTCTCAGATGATTTCTTTTTATAATATGAAAATCCAAGATTTAAGAAGTCATGGAGATGATAAGATTATTGCAAGTATGATATTTTACAAAAAAACATCTTGTACTTCTTATTTCTTAAATCATGATGAAGAGCATACAGACGCTTTTGATTTTACCGTTAAGGAGATTGAATTCTGTAATGACGACCTTGGAAGTATAACCGAAGATAACATAGATGGTAGAAGTATTTATACGATTTCTCTACCTCAAAAGAATGGAGAGGCTGTCGTTGAAATTCTCAAATGGGATAAGAAAACCAATACCTTGTCCGAATAATAAAACCTCTCAGATAATTTTATGCAGAACCCTATTCAATAAAGATGAGCATACAAAGCGCAGAACGATGACTGTAATATGCAAAGTTCTTTAAACGTGTATAAGATAGATATGAATAATAAAAAAAATAGAGGCTGTTTCTTATGAAAAATGTTCTTATGATTTTAGCGTTCTATATACTAACTTCCTGTAGTCAATCCTGTTATTCTGGGCCTTATAAGAATAACTGCCAGCAGGATAGTCTAATCATAACAGAGGTGGAAAATGACACATGCTGTATGAATAGACTTGTTTTATCGTATGGTGGTCATAGCGATGTGCTCCTTGAGATACATTGTGAAGATGGGAGCTCCATTGACTTTATGAAAAATATAAAAGGGAAGAAAAGGAAGGAGAAAATTGGAGTCTATGCTATTTATAATGCAGCCGCTGATGGAAATAGCTTTTTATTCTTTAACTATGTGACACGACGAGCTTACATTACTCCTGCATGTTTTTCTGATTGTCTTCCTGAATACACCTCATTAAATTTCAAGAAAAGAAGTATAATATTAAGGAATACAAATCGTTTCATAGGCGGGACCAATGACACTTTAGAACTCGGCGATAAACCAGAGTATGTAGTCTGTGGTAAAAAGTTCCATTTCGTCAAGGCTACACTAAATATAATATATTGATGGTGACACCTCTCTATGAGCTTACCTATGATTATGTCCGCATGCCTGGTAAGGTTGTTCTGCATATCATAAACCAAGTATGTGACCCCTTCAAAAAAAAAGGTTCTTCCGTTAAATGCGTAGATTGTTAATAGAATGAGATTCATCCGCATACATGGTATGATTACCTCTAATTAGATGGTTTTATAAAGGGGGATAAACTACATGATAAATGTAATTAGGTGCGATGTCTATTTGTCATCTACAACCAGCTTAATCCCTTGTTAAATTATGTTTGTAAATTATTTTCGTGCAACTCAAACCCAATACATGCTCTTTTGGCTTCTAAAAGACGCCCTTTTGGGTTGCAAAAGATGCCCTTTAAGACCCTTGCTAACGCCCTTTTGAAGTCCAACTAAGCACCTTTTACTTTATACTTGGTAACTAATTGATACTCTGTTGATTGTAAAC
>ERZ651108.227-NODE-227-length-30609-cov-8.204261_pt1 | contig 30609 bp, 17 predicted proteins | sample MGYA00512173_ERZ651108 | MGnify/ENA metagenome assembly ERZ651108 | reverse complement strand
ATTTTACCGATTTATATTTTATATTTGCACTGCATTAAAAGCAATGCGAGTGTATCTGCATTTCGAATGTAGGAAGAACACAAGCACACGGCAAGTCGTCTTCAACATCGTTCGCAGGAACCGACAAGAAGAATGTACTTCGATTCAAAAGAGTTTAGGTTTTAAAAAGAATAGTGAAAATAGATTAGTTTATTAGTTATGACAATGTGGAGAGAGACCTGCTCTTATTCATTTTGAGTGGGTCTCTTTTAAAACAGAAAAACATAGCAATGAATGCAAAATTAAAACGCCTTATCTCTTTAATATGATGAAAAGAAGGATATAAAGGCTGTTTCCTTTCTTTCAAAAAAGACCACGAAAGTAATTGAATAGTAAAAATATCAACCCAAGACAGAGTTTGAATAATAGTTGATTAGTTGTTCTTATGCAATTTACCTTGCTAACAATTAGAGCAAACTTTTATTGCGACTCATAACTAAACAATGCGTATATGAAAATAATATCTTTATGTTTATGTGCATTAATGATGCCTTTGTTGCTCGTTGCACAGCAAGTAAAGTCGCCTAATGGCAATGTAGTGGTGTCGTTTTCATTGGTAGATAACGGCGTTCCTACTTACAAAGTGTCTTATAAAGGCAAACCAGTTATTAAACAATCTCGCTTAGGCTTAGAGTTAACTCCTTCGCAAAACGATGGAATTAAGGCCGAAGACACCAACTTAATGAATGGTTTTAAGGTGAGTAACACAGAGACTTCGTCTTTCAAAGAGGTGTGGAAACCAGTGTGGGGAGAGACCAGTAGCATCTTAAATCACTATAATGAGATGGCTGTTTCGCTAACACAAGAACACCCAAATCGCACTATCATTGTTCGATTCCGTGTGTATAACGATGGTATGGGCTTGCGTTATGAATTCCCACGTCAAAGCAATTTGGGCTATTTCATTATCAAAGACGAGCACACTCAGTTTGCAATGGCAGGCGATCATACCGCTTGGTGGCTTCCAGGAGACTACGATACACAAGAATATGAGACTGTAACTTCAAAGCTATCTGAGATCCGTTCGAAGATGAAAGCTGCGGTTACAGACAATACTTCGCAAACAACTTTCTCAGAAACAGGCGTTCAAACATCGCTACAAATGAAGAGTTCAGATGGCTTATACATCAATCTTCACGAGGCAGCATGCGTGAACTATCCTACAATGCACCTCAACTTAGACGATAAGAACATGGTGTTCGAATCGTGGTTAACCCCCGATGCACAAGGAAATAAAGCCTATATGCAGGCTCCACGCACCACTCCTTGGCGTACACTCATTGTTAGTGACGACGCAAGAGACATGCTTTCGTCTAACCTTATACTTAATCTTAACGAGCCATGTCAATACGATGACACCTCATGGATTAAGCCAGTGAAGTATTGTGGCGTATGGTGGGAGATGATTGTAGGCAAAAGTAGTTGGAATTACACGGATGAGTTCCCATCAATAAAGCTTGATCAAATTGATTGGAGCAAGGCAAAACCGAATGGAAGGCATGCCGCGAACACAGAACACGTCAAGAAATATATCGACTTTGCAGCCGCTAATGGACTCCAACAGGTTCTCGTTGAAGGATGGAATGTAGGTTGGGAGGACTGGGCTAACCGCTGGAAAGACTATGTTTTCGATTTTGTTACTCCTTATCCTGACTTTGATATCAAGGCTTTGAATGACTATGCACACAGCAAAGGGGTTAAACTCATGATGCATCATGAAACATCTTCGAGCGTAGGTAACTACGAACGACATCTTAATGCAGCCTTCGATCTCATGCAAAAATATGGTTATGATGCTGTAAAGGGTGGCTATGTGGGAGACATTATCCCACGAGGTGATCACCATTTCTCACAGGAAATGAACAACCATTACCTTTACATTGTTAAAGAAGCTGCCAAGCGTCACATCATGGTTAATGCTCATGAAGCGACTCGTCCCACGGGACTTTGCCGCACTTATCCTAACCTTATAGGCAACGAAAGCGCTCGAGGCACAGAGTATGAAGCCTTTGGTGGTAGCAAGCCTGACCACACTGTAGTGCTTCCTTTCACTCGTCTTCAAGGGGGACCAATGGACTATACCCCCGGAATCTTAGAGACTCAACTGCACACTTGGAGTGAGAATACAAGCTATGTTCACACAACATTGGTAGGTCAATTGGCGCTTTATTTGGTCATGTGGGGCCCAATTCAGATGGCAGCCGACCTGCCAGAGAACTATCAAAAGTATGCCGATGCGTTCCAATTCATTAAAGATGTTGCCGTAGATTGGGACGATTCACGTTATCTTGAGGCTGAACCTGGCGATTATATCACTGTAGCGCGCAAGGCAAAGGGCACAGATAACTGGTTTGTTGGAGGCAAATGTGATGAAAACGGACATCGAAGTGTGGTGAAACTTGATTTCCTTGATAAAGGGAAAAAGTATGAATGCACGCTCTATGCCGATGCTCCTGGGGCCGATTATGAAAAGAATCCGAAGGCCTATCGCATCACAAAGCGCATCGTTAAGAAAGGAGATGTGCTGACAATTGACGAGGCTCGTGGCGGAGGATTTGCCATGTCGCTTATTAAAAAATAAAGAATCACAATCAAACAACCAATTAAATCTATGAAGATTAAATTGTTTTGCACATTAGCATTGACAGCTGCTATGATACAAACAGCCCAAGCTCAGGAGGTTTTTAATGAGATGTCATATCGTCCTGAGCATACCATTTTCAAGTTGAATGCTCCAACTCGCCCTGTCGTTAGGCTGTATAACGATGGCTTAAAGGGTAAGGTGGTGAAGACGCTGAAGATGAAGCGAGCCGGAAAAGACCTTTGGACAGCTTGTGTAAAAGGTAATCTCGCGGGGAAGTTTTATACTTTTGACATTGGAAACGGAGAGACTCCAGGTGTCTTTGCAAAGGCCGTTGGCGTGAATGGAAACCGTGGTGCCATCATCAACTTACGCTCAACAGACCCTGATGGCTGGCAGAACGACCAACGTCCCGCATTAAATTCGGCGGCAAATCAAGTCATTTATGAGATGCATGTGCGTGATTTTACCCATGCTGCGCCAGGCATTTCTTATCCCGATAAGTTCTTAGGTGTGGGCGAGTCTGCCTCTGTTGACTATCTGAAACGCTTAGGTGTGACGGCTGTTCACTTGCTGCCCGTGTTTGATTTTGCTTCAGTTGACGAAACAAAGCTTACGAATCCGTCTTACAATTGGGGCTATGATCCAAAGAATTATAACGTGCCAGAAGGTAGTTATTCGACTGATCCCTATCGCCCAGAAGTGCGTATTCGTGAGTTCAAACAAATGGTTCAAGCACTTCATAAGGCTGGAATCCGCGTGATACTTGACGTGGTTTATAACCATACTTTCGATATAAAACACAGCAATTTCCAGTGTACTTATCCTGACTATTACTACAGAAAGAATCCTGATGGTACTTATTCCGATGGCTCGGGATGTGGAAATGAGACCGCCTCTGAACGTCCGTTGATGCGCAAGTTCATGCTTGAGAGTGTGAAATATTGGATAGATGAGTATCATATTGATGGCTTTCGCTTCGACTTAATGGGTGTGCACGATATCGAAACCATGAGGGAAATCCGTGCGGAGGTCAACAAAATAGATCCTACTATATATATATATGGTGAAGGATGGAGTGCAGGACATTGCGCTTATCCATCGGAAAAGTTGGCTGTAAAGGCTCATGTGGCACAGCTAAATGGCACAGCTGCCTTTAGCGATGAACTGAGAGATGCCCTTCGAGGACCTTTTAGTGACGACAAGAAAGGTGCATTCCTTGCTGGCATTCCTGGTGAAGAAGAAAGTATAAAGTTTGGAATCGCGGGCGCAATTGCCCATCCTGGTGTGGCGTTGTCACGCGTTAATTATAGCAAAGCGCCTTGGGCTACACAGCCAACTGAAATGATTAGCTATGTAAGTTGCCATGATGATATGTGCTTGACAGACCGCCTTCGTGCTTCCATTCCAGGCATAAAGGAAGACGAAATCATTCGTCTTGACTTGCTTGCACAAACAGCTGTGTTCACATCGCAAGGCGTTCCATTTATTCTAAGCGGTGAAGAGATGTTGCGAAATAAGCAAGGTGTGCACAACAGCTATAATGCTCCGATTACAATTAACGCGCTAAATTGGGCACAACTCAAGCAATATCCGCAGGTGTTTGCCTATTACCAAGGGCTTATTCAGTTGCGAAAAGAGCATCCTGCATTCAGACTTGGCGATGCAGAACTGGTCAGAAAGCATTTAAGTTTCTTGCCAGTGAAGCCCTGTGTTGTAGGCTTTATGCTCACAAATCATGCTGGAGGAGACGATTGGAACAATATCGTTGTCATTCTGAATGGCAGTCGTGAGCCTCAGGATATAGACATTCCTGCAGGTAACTACACTATTGTGGCCTGCGATGGTACAATAAATCAGCATGGATTGGGACACATGCAGGGAGGCAAAATCTCTGTGAATGCCCAGTCTGCCCTTATCCTCCACGATTAAAATTCCATGAAACATGAAGAAGATAATAATTAGTTTGGCTTTAATTCTGTCGTCAATGACAATGCAAGCAGCAACAAAGATTGATCATATTGAACCCGAAAACTGGTATGTGGGCATGAAAAACAGCTCGCTCCAACTGATGGTTTATGGAAAGAATATACGTGATTCGCGTGTCAGTGTGGACTATCCCGGAGTGAAAATCGACTCTCTTGTGCGTCTTGATTCACCCAATTATCTTTTTGTTTATTTGAATCTCAGTGGGGCAAAGCCAGGAAATATGGTGCTGAATATTGACGGAAAGAAAGTCAACTACCCCTTGAAAGCACGCACGATGAGTGGAGATAAGCGCATAGGATTTGACAATTCAGACGTACTTTATATGCTCATGCCCGATCGTTTTGCTTCAGGTCGTAACATCACTAAACCTATGAAGGGCTTAAATCCTTATGTTGTTGACCGCTCAAAACCGAGCCTTCGCCATGGTGGAGACCTTGAAGGGGTGCGCCAACACTTAGACTATTTCAACCAATTGGGGGTTACTGCCCTTTGGTTTACCCCCGTGTTGGAAAACAATTTGCCCGACATGAATAGTCAAAGCAGCTATCATGGTTATGCAACGACCAATTATTATCGTGTTGATCCGCGTTTCGGTACGAACGAAGATTACGCTCGTCTTGTCGCCGAAGCACATGCTAAGGGGCTTAAAGTGGTGATGGATATGATATTTAATCATTGTGGTTATGACCATCCTTGGGTGAAAGATATGCCCTCTAAAGACTGGTTTAACACGCCCGAATGGATGAAAAAGGGAGATAGTTATTATCTACAAACAAGTTATAAGCTAACTCCTGTGCTCGATCCCTATGCCTCAAAGGTTGACAAACGCGAAACCGTTGACGGCTGGTTTGTAAGGTCTATGCCCGACTTAAACCAGAAAAATCCTCACGTTATGACTTATCTTATCCAGAATAGTGAATGGTGGATAGAGACCGTTGGCATTGATGGAATACGCATGGACACGTATCCTTATGCAGACAGAAAAGCCATGTCACAATGGATGAAGATACTAAACGAGGAGTATCCCAACTTTAATACTGTTGGAGAAACATGGGTTACAGAACCTGCTTACACGGCAGCTTGGCAGAAGGATTCAAAGCTTTCAAAGGTCAATAGCTATCTAAAAACGGTCATGGACTTTAGCTTTTATGATAAGATTAACTTGGCTAAACACGAAGAAACCGATGCTTGGTGGAAAGGATTAAACCGCATTTATAACAGTCTTTGTTATGACTATCTGTATGAAAACCCATCGAGTGTGATGGCTTTCATTGAAAATCACGACACAGATCGCTTCTTGGAGAATGGCAAAGACACGCTTGCATTGAAACAAGCCTTGGCACTTTTGCTCACCATTAACCGTATTCCACAGCTCTATTATGGTACGGAGGTGTTGATGAATGGCACAAAAGAGGTGACCGATGGCAATGTAAGATGTGACTTCCCCGGTGGTTTTGCGGGTGATAAACATAATGCTTTCACTGCCGAAGGGCGTACAAAGGCTGAAAATGCTATGTTTAATTGGCTCAGTAAACTACTGAAATGGCGTCGCAATAACATGGTTATCACAAAGGGAAAACAAATTCAATTCATTCCTTATAAGGGTGTTTACGTGATAGCTCGGCAATGGAATGACCAAACCATTCTCACGATTTTGAATGGTACAAGCCAAGCTGTCACCTTGCCTCTTGACCGCTATGCCGAAGTCATTGGCAATCATCAAGAAGCAAAAGACGTTATTTCTGGTCGAAAAGTAAAGCTTGGTAGCGAACTGCAACTAAAGGCTCGAGACACCAAAGTGATTGAATTATCTATGTAAGATGAAGGCAAAGACGCCAAAAAATGACGTAGATTAATCGGTAATTGGGTGCCAAACGATTTGATAAAGGCATAGGAAATGCCACGCAATTTGCTATATTTTATCGTGTGATATGACGCAAATCATTGAGTAAAATGATGCAAATTATTGCATGAAATGACGCAGATAATGGCACAAAAAGCTGTAGTTTATCATATAATCATAGTTCAACGCTGAAAGCGTTGTACTTTTTATAGCCCAGGGTTGGCGTTAGCCTACCCTGGGTTATGTATGTAGTGAGGAGGTCAACGCCGTAGGTGTTGTACATTTTCTGTATGGAATGCCACAATAAAAAGCTAATATATAAAAGGTACAACGCCTACAGCGTTGTTCTCGCTAATGGCAAATAACCCAGGGTAGACTTCGCTTTCGCTCGTCAACCCTGGGCTATCAAAGGTACAACGCTTACAGCGTTGCAAACTCGATAGATACAAAGTTTGTATCTATGATATGGAAATAATGCGACTGATGTTCTACTTTTTCCCATCGATCCCTTTAAAAAGAAACTCTATTCCGCCTGAACATATCTTGTGTTTCAAATCCACTTGTTCTACGAAACCTTATGTAAACACCTTTCAAGCAAACAATTCTATTATTCCATTTCAAGGATGTGACGCCCTTGTTTGTTTCGCCTTTTTTCATTGTTGCATGCGTGAGTGCATGACTGATGAGGCAGTTGAGAACGTGGTTTCTTGTTATCAAGAAGTGGACTAAATGTAAAATGCTGTATAAAGAGGTGCATTTTTTTGTTTTTTGTCCACCTTTTTATATAATTTTGTCCACCATCTTTCCTTTTACATTGTCTATCTTTGTCATTGGAAGTCTAATCCGTGGAATAATGAACTTCATCAAACTACGTGAAATAAACAACTAATTGAAAGATAATATCATTGCGAATAACTAACCTTTTGATATGATTTGTTGCCTATTCACAGGTGATTTTTCATTCAGTTGGAGTTCAAACATGAGACAGCTTGTCTTAAAAAGTATCGGTTTGAAATACATAACATCTATTAATAATAACCTAAATAGAACTAAGAATGAAGAAACAACTACTCTCAGTAATGTTTTGTCTTACTGCTTTGGGAGGCACATTTCTTAATGTTTTGCCAACAAAAGCAACGGTTTTACAGTCAAATGTAATCAAGACAAAGGGGCAAGTGGTCGATGAACAAGGCGAACCACTTATTGGAGTTAATGTGACTTTGAAAGGTCAAAAGACGGGAACCGTAACTGATTTTGATGGCAAATTTCAGTTAGATGTGCCTGCAAACGCGACATTGTTAATTAGCTATGTGGGGTATAAAAGCCGTGAGATTGCAGTACGAGGTAGGGCACTAATTGATGTCATTGAATTGCAACCCATCGATAATTTGATTGATCAGGTCGTGGTAGTTGGCTATGGAACACAGAAGAAAGCAGACCTAACGGGCTCGGTTTCTGTAGTGAATGCCGAGGAGTTGAAAAAGGTTTCTAATTCTAATATCTCTACAATGCTTGAGGGAAAGGTGCCTGGTGTGCAAATCACTACAGACGGACAACCCGGTGCTGACCCTATGGTGAGGATTCGAGGCATAGGCTCTTTTGGTAGTACTGCACCTTTATATGTTGTCGATGGTGTACCCGTTGGTACAACGATTCGTGACTTTTCACCGAATGATATCGCTTCAATTCAAGTGTTGAAAGATGCTGCAGCCGGTGCCGTTTATGGCTCTCGAGCAGCTAATGGTGTGATTATCATCACGACAAAGAATGGACAAAAGGACCAACCGCTTAAGGTTGATTACTCTGGTTACATGGGTATTGATAAGATATCAGGTGGTGTTTATGATGTGATGGATGCCGACCAATATAGTCAATATGTGGGACAAGCCTGTGTCAACTCAAGCACTCCACTTCCTGGCGGCTATAAGTTGAATGCACAAACAGGGCGTTATCAGTTTATGGATAACACCAACACAGCTTGGTTTAACGAGGTTTTCAAGACAGGAATTCGTCAGAATCACAATGTGAATCTTAGTGGAGGAGGGGCTCATAACACATATAACATAGCCTTAGATTATTTCCGTCAGCAAGGAACGCTTGTGGGGGCAGGACCTAATTATAAGCGTTATACAGCACGAGTGAATAACACTATGGAAACAAAATTCATCAAGTTTCGCACAAGTTTAGTTTATTCACACTCTGATCAGGATAATATGGGATTGTCTAATGCTTCAGAATATGTGCAAGGATTATATGGAGATGTGACCAATGTGTTGCGTGGTACGCTGTTGATGCAGCCTACTATCAAGGCGTATGATGCCTCAACATGGGTGCTTGACGACCGAGTTGGCTTGGCTAATGGCTATAGATATGATGCTTATGGATATGGAGTGTACTATGATAACATTCATGGTGATATATCAGCATCCAATCCTTTGCTCGTGAATCATCTGTTACAGCGAAACACTTTGGTTGATCGCTTTGTGGGAAGTGGGTCGGCTGATGTCGACTTATTAAAGATGTTAGGGGTAAAAAGTAAGCATCACCAGTTACATTATAACCTGAATCTCTCGTATAGTAAAACGCATGCGAAAGACTTTACATGGATTTCGGCATGGGCACAAAGCAATCGTGTCTATTTAGATAAAAGCAATGAACGACTCACTAAGGGTAGCCGTGATTACACAGATGCACTGATTGAGAATACCATTGCCTATGAAGGGCATATTGGAAAGCATAATTTCAATGCGCTTTTAGGCCAGACTTATGAGGAGGAACATACGGATTTGCTTACTGGGCAGGGTATTAATATGAATGAACCTTACTTCTTGCAGTTGCAGAACAGTAAGAAACAGTATGCGGAATCATTTGAGTTTACACATGCTTTGAGTTCTTTTATCGGGAGATTGAACTATAATTATGATGAAAAATATTTGCTTTCGTTTGTCGTTCGACGTGATGGTAGTTCTCGTTTGACGCGTACTATCCGCTGGGGAACGTTCCCTTCGGTCTCAATCGGTTGGCGATTAGACAAAGAAAAGTTCTTTCCCATTAGCAAAGATATTGTTAATCTGTTAAAGCTTCGTGCCAGTTATGGTGTGCTGGGCAATGAAAATATCGGCGAATATCAGTATATGGCGACGATGGCTCGTAACAATATGACGTATAGTTTCAATAATAAACCGGTATCAGGCTCGGCAGTTTCAACCTTTGTTAATCAGAATATAGCTTGGGAAAAGAAGAAAACGACCAATATAGGTGTTGATGTTGCCATGTTCAACAATCGTTTTGAGTTTACTGCTGAGTGGTATAAGAATAGGTCAGAAGATTTGCTTTATGGTGTCCCTGTACCCGAACAAACTGGTGTGTCGAATGGAACAGTGACCATGAATGCTGCTTCTATGAATAACAGTGGCTTTGAATTCTCAGCTACTTACCGTAATCGTGACCACGCATTGAAGTATGAAGTAGGCGCAAACTTGAGCACATTGAAGAATAAAGTAACTTCACTTGGGTTTGGAACGAAATATATAACCGGTGCTTTTGCAACATTTGTAGGACAGGAAATAGGCAAATTCTATGGGTGGGAGTATGAAGGAATCGCGCGAACCCAAGCAGATCTTGACAATCATGCAACGCAACAAGGTGCCAATATCGGTGATTGCCTTTATAAAGATGTAAGTGGTGCGGATGGTGTTCCTGATGGTGTAATCGACGAACATGACCAGGTGGTATTGGGAAGTGGATTGCCAAAGTTAACCTTTGGTGTCAATGTGCGTTTGGAGTATAAGCATATTGATTTGAGCATTGCCACTTATGGCGCACTGAACTACCATGTAACCGATGATATCTATAATAGTCTGAATTCATGTTATGGGTGGGGAAATAAAGATGTAGCTATGCTTCGAGCCAATGCATACACAGAAGATGGAATGAAGTATATGTCAAATGTGCCTCGCACTTATGTCACAAATAATGCTACATTGCCATGGAATGACCTTTTCAGTTCACGTAAAATACAGAATGCAGCCTATTGGAAGATAGCCAATATAGAATTGGGTTATAATCTTCCGAATAAGTGGTTTGGGGGTGTAGTCAGTGGTGTTCGCGCCTATTGTTCGGCACAAAATCTGTTCACGCTTACGAAATACCATGGCTATAACGTAGACTTTGCGGGTGGAACCTTTACTCCTGGCTACAATTTTTGCTCGTTCCCAAGTGCCCAAAGCTTTATGTTTGGCTTGCATTTCACATTCTAAGGTTGTGGAAAGGTATTGAAAATATATTGTCAAATCAATAAGAAAGTAAATCAAATGAAACAATATAAATTATCATTAGCATTGTTATTAGGGCTTGGAATGTTTGTTTCCTGCGGCGAAAAGTTAGAGTTAGTCAATCCAAATCAACAGACAACACAAACCTTTGGCTTTAATGCTGAGGACTTAGAAGAAAGTGTTATCGCGGCGTATAACCACATTCGAATGGAAGGTTCCTATGCACGTGTGGGCTATACTATCGATGTTTGTCGAGGTGATGAGGCATGGAATGCATCGCAAGTTTGGTATCTTCCATTCGATGATTTGAATGTAGCTGTAACCGAAGGGATAGCTTCTTGGCCATGGAGAGAATGGTATTATACGATCAATGTGTGTAATTTTGGAATCTCACGTTGTGGAGATGATGATACTAAATTAAGTCAACAGATGAGACGAATCAAAGGACAAATGCTCTTTCTTCGTGGCTTAGCTTATTATAATCTGGCTGGATATTATCAGAATCCTCCATTGATAACCGACTATTCGGGATATTCAACATTAGATGGTTTGTATGGAAAGAATAGCACATACGATGAAGTTCTTGATCAGGTTGAAAAGGATTTTAGTGAAGCTATGACTTTACTTCCATCGCGAAATGCTGGTGGAGAATGGGCTGGAGGCCGTGCAACAAGTGGTGCAGCAGCAGGATATTATGCCCGAACTTTAATGCAACGACATAAATATAACGAGGCTTTGAGTGTGTTGAAAGACATCATTGATGAGAAATTTGGAACTTATCGATTGATGGAAAACTATGGAGATAATTTCAGAGAAGGGCCACAATACGAAAACAATGATGAGAGTTTGTTTGAAGTTCAGTTCTTGGATTATGCGTCACAAGGAACAGATGACGAATGGACTCCTGTTAATACGAGTGTCAACGCTACTCAAGGATCTGCTATAGAAAGTAACTTTGCTCCCGGTGTTTATGGTGGTTGGGCTGACATTTCAGCTTCTCCATGGCTTTACCAGCTGTTTAAGAAAGAGCGAACGACGTCAGGTAAGCTTGATCCTCGACTCTATTGGACGATTGGAACGTATGAAACAGATTGGGAAAACTTTGAATATGGTAATCTGGGTTATGGCAAAACAATGTCCCCAACAGATACTGTTGTGACGAATAATAACAATGGAGGGCTGCCCATTGCCAAGTTTACTAATCTTAGAACAGGCTTATATAACAAGGTCGTTACAGGGCTTCATGATGGTATAAACCTTCGAATGATGCGTTATTCTGATGTGCTCTTGCGTGCTGCGGAGTGCGAAAATGAGGTGCATGGACCTACCCAACAGGCTATTGATTGGATTAATTTGGTACGTAACCGGGCTGGGCTGGCAAGCCTACGACTTTCAGATTACCCTACTGGAGACAAGCTTTTTGAGCAGATAGCCAATGTAGAACGTCCCAAAGAATTTGGCTGTGAGTTTGGTCGCGGCTTAGACTTGATTCGCTGGGGCTTCTTTTATAGCAATGAAAGATTACTGCAATTGAAGAAACATGGCACGTTCCGTAGGTCTGTTCATCGAGCCAAAGAGCCTGTTGATTATACTCAAGTTGGTATTGATTCTGAATTGAAGAGTTCTTATGATGGATTCGTACAAGGGCATGAATTCCTACCAATTGTCCAAACATTAAGTAATAAGAATCCAAACTTAAAGGGCAATTCAGCAAACTATAGTATTAATAATGCCACTTATTTCCAAGAAAAAGGATGGACTGTTCATCCCATTGTGAATCTTGATAACTAAGTGTTTCTTTATTTATTCATTTCAAACAATCAGACATATGAAATACATTAATCAGCTATTCTCATTCTTTCTCTTGGCTTTTACAACGCTGTTGATATTGCCAAGTTGTGAAGGAGGAACCCTCTATAATATTGATTCACCCGATTGGATTAGTGAGAAGATAGATTCTATCAATAAATTAAAACAGGGAACGGATGAAGAAGTACTTATAGGAATGAAAGAAGATGTGTATTCGTTTGGTGCACGAGACTTCTCATCGGGATGGTGGCAACAGTTCTCTAAGTATTATGTTATCCCCGAAAATGCCAAGTGGAATGCGGTGTTTAACCTCAATTTGAATCCTAATGACAATACATATTATCGAAACTTTGCATTGATAATAGCTAATGATATGGATAGAAGTGCAGCAGGATATAAGGAATATGGTGTCATTCGTTTTGATGCAACAGGAGACTCTTTGAAGTTTAACTCACAATGGGGTGACCTTTATTTTAAGTATTCTCAAAGCAATCAATTACTCGCTCCAATAGATAACAAAGACGAAAATGTGCAGAAACTCGGTGGAAAAGTAACGTTAACAGTAGATCGTTCCCGTAAAGATACTTTCCTTGTTAAGCTGACAAATGGCGTCGTGACAAAGACTTATACTCAGCCTTACAAGCTCGTTAATCATAATACAGATACAAACAATAAGAATATTCGTTGCTTTCTTTGTCCTGATGGCTCATACATTGACTTCCTTCAAACGAATATTGTGCCTGTAGAAGGCTTGACTTCAGCCAAAGATAAGGCTCCTGTTTCGATGAAACTTCTTAATGTTCCAGAAGATGTTGACGAAGGAACAACCATAGAAGAGGCTATGGCTAATGTCTCTGCTGAAGTCATTTTTGAAGAAGGAATGAAGAAGATTATTCCTGCTTCTAAACTTTATTTCTCTGCAATTCCTGATATGAACGGACTTGGAGAGCGTCAACTTGTAGTGATATATAACAAGACTTTTAAAGGCGAGAACGCTGCAACTCCTATTATTGCCCATGCTTCTTTCAAGATAGTTCCTAAACTTTTATCTATCCAAGTGACGAAACAACCGACGCATACACATTATTATATATATAATGTTACAGGCATTTCTGGCCAAGAAGAGCGTACACTGGCATTCGATAAGACTGGACTTGAAGTGAAAGCCACATATCCTAATGGTAGAGTTGAAGTCATAAATAATGATAAATTGACATTTTCTGCAATCCCAGCGAAAGTCGGACGGCATGTAGTAAGAGTTAAAACTGCAAATGGAAAGACTGCCGAAATACCTATAACTGTATCAGCTTCAGCCGTGACAACCGCCTCGCCAACTCCAAAAGTGTTAGGAGAAACAAACAATTCCAATGCATGGTGGTCGGCACATACTGGGAATATTGATGTTCCAATGGGTCAAACGCGTAAGGTAGTCTTTACTAATTATAGTAGCAAGGCTAACAACTGGAATAACTTTGTCATAGTGCTTCGCGCACAAAATAATACAGAATATGCCGTGCTTCGCGCTGATAATTTCGGTTGGGGAAGTGGATATGGTTCATGTACTCACGGGGGAACACAAGGTGATTGGGCTCCATGGCTTGCTTCAATGGATGGAACTAAGGTCACAGTTTACATCACAAATGTTAGTAATGGGACTGCCGATGTGCAAATAGTAATGTGTGGTACGGATGGGAAAACCTACACACAGCATTATTTAGGAATAGACTCCATTAATCCAAATGATTTATATTTTGCATTTACGATAGATAGTTGTCACTTAGTTTTTGATTAGTTTACTTCGCATTTTCTTAAAAATATGAATATGAAAATAAACAAAATAGAAATATTTTTCAGCCTGTCGGCTTTACTTTTTGTTGGTTGTTCAAATAAGGAGGATATCGAATATGTGAATCCTGGAAGTAAGGTTGCAACACAAGTTGTCGTGAAAGAAGGTCAGAATATGGCTGATGATTATACGTCGATAGCCTCTTGGAACAATCGGTTTCAATGGAATTTAGCGAACGTACACGACCCTTCTGTCGTATTAGCTGACGATGGTTATTACTATATGTATCAGACAGATGCCAGTTATGGCAATGCTCATGCAGGAGAAGGACAAGCTCGTGGTCACTTCTATTGCCGTAGATCAAAAGATCTTATCAATTGGGAATTCATGGGACCAACAATGCATGGAGTACCTGTTTGGATTAAATCGAAGTTAAATGAGATTCGGAAAGCAATGGGACTTGGCGTTAGTTCTGTTGATTTTCTGCATCAAAACCAATTTGGTTTTTGGGCTCCTTGTGTCCGACGTATAAGTAATAATCTTTATCGGATGTACTATGTGGTGACTATCCCCGGTACAATCAATGGTGCTGGAACATGGAGTGAGCGGTGTTTTATAGGGCTTATGGAGACTTCGAATCCTGCAGATATAGACTCATGGGAAGACAAAGGATTTATTGTTACGAATTATTCTGACCGAGAACTTAACTTTAATGTCAGCACAACGGATTATGCCCATTGTTATTTTAAGTATAATGCTATCGACCCATCTCTAATTATTAATGAGAAGGGAGAGCATTGGTTGATTTATGGTTCATGGCATAGTGGTTTTGCAGCACTACAACTTGACCCTTCAACAGGTAAGCCTTTGCACGCTCTTGGCAATCCTTGGGGAAAAGATAATGAAGCATCTTATGGGAAATTCATTTATTCCCGGAAGATGAATAGCCGCTGGCAAGCCAGTGAAGCACCAGAGGTGATATGGCATGATGGTTATTATTATCTCTTCGTTGCTTATGATGAACTCTCTGTTGCCTATAATACTCGTGTGTTGCGGGCGTCAGATATCAATGGCCCTTATTATGATATTACGGGTAAAGACATGACTTCCAATGGCGGAGATGCCTATCCTATAGTAACACATCCTTATAAATTTGGAGATGACCATGGTTGGGTTGGTATTAGTCACTGTGCAGTTTTCGATGATGGAAAAGGTAATTGGTTCTATGTTTCACAACAACGTTTCCCCGAAAACTATAAGGGTAATGCCAATAGTAATGCTTTGATGGTTGGTGGAGTGCGTTCTATTATCTGGACAGAAAGCGGTTGGCCTCTCATTCTTCCTGAACGTTATGCCGGTATTTCGCAAAAAACAATAGCTGAGAGTGAACTCATTGGCGATTGGCAACATATCAATCTATCTTATCATTACAAACGACAAGATGCGTCAATCAGTATGATTCTTGGAGCAAATCATAAGGTTACTTCTGGTTGGAAAGCAGGAAAAGACTGGTCTTTTGATTCTTCTAAGAATGTATTGACAATTGATAATGAGTCTTTTTACCTACGTCGTGAACTCGATTGGGAGGCTAATCCTCGTAAAGAAACCATTGTTTATGCTGGTCTAAGCAAAGATGGTAGGACGACTTATTGGGGGAAGAAAGTCAATCTATAAATGAAAACATCACATCGTTTGTTTTATTTTATCATGTCTGTTAAGCCCAGGATGTTGTCTTGGGCTTACGGATTATTATTCTCTTTGACCGTCTTTGCCCAACAATCAACACTCTTTTTCAAGGTTGATACCCCTATAGTGCATGACCCTGTATTAGCTTATGATAAAGGATTATACCACCTTTATTCTACGGGTGAGGGTATTCGGCATTATGTTTCTTCAGATTTGAAGCATTGGAAAGGATGGAAGAGTGGTGTCGTTCAAGCTGCTCCTTCATGGATTTACGACTCTGTCCCCGAATTTAAGCATGACTTTTGGGCTCCCGATGTCATTAAGTTCAGAGGTCGTTGGTATCTAACTTATTCCTGTTCTACATTTGGAAAGAACACTTCGGCTATTGGATTACTCTCTAATTCATCGCTCAATTCTAATGAAACCTGGCGAGATGAAGGGTGCATCATAGCTTCTCGTAGGGGTAGAGATAATTGGAATGCTATCGATCCCAATGTTGTTGTTGATCAAAAAGGCTATCCTTGGCTTGTGTTTGGCTCGTTTTGGGATGGTATACAGCTTGTTTCTCTTGATAGTACACTGCATATTGCCCCAGGAAAGCGGCCTTCTACAATCGCCCGTCGCTATGTTCCAGATAATGATAATGGGTCACCTCGTAATGCACTTGCTGTAGCAGGACCTAATGCAATCGAAGCCCCTTTCATTTTTTTCCATCGTGGTTGGTACTATCTTTTTGTGAGTTGGGATTATTGTTGTCAAGGTTTGAAGAGTACATATCGCATAGCTGTTGGGCGAAGTCGCCGGATTACAGGCCCATATCTCGACCGAAGTGGGCGAAATATGCTTTATGGTGGCGGAGATATACTACTTGAAGGAGATCGCAAAGAGATTGAGGCTTTAGGGCATTGTGGCGTTTATAATATCCAGAACAAATTGCTATTGGTTTGTCATGGATATAGTATTGCGAAAGCAGGAACGCCAATTCTGCTCATAAAGGAACTCTTTGCAGATCGTAAAGGACTTTCAGTTAAGCGCTGAAGTCCTTCATCTCTGCGCGTATTTTAGTCGGCTGTATGTACGTGTTTGCATTTACCGCTATACTCAGTGAAGTCTACACGAATGATGTTTACACGGTGAAAGGACATCTTTGAGTATTTAGCGCCCAGCTCTTTGAAGTCAGGTGATAACTTGTCTACTAACTTTAATAGCGCTGCCATGCGTTCTTCTGGGGAGAGATGGATATGTGCTACTCCTTTCAAGACTACGCTTTCATATTCTGTAGTGAACTTACCGGGGAGCAGTTTTACGTCACCTACAATGCAGAAACTAACGTTTGGATTCTTTTCTAAGGCTTCAAGTTTATGTCCAACGGGGGCACAATGAATGAAGATAGAGTTCTTTCCGTCCCATACATAGTTCAATGGAACTCCATAAGCGGTTCCATCTTTGTCAACCATACTTAGCACACCATACTCTGATGTGCTTAATAATTCAATGGCACGTGCCTCATCCATCAGTCTGTCTTGACGACGAACGGTTTCATTAACATATCTCATGCGTTATCCTTTTAAGGCACTTGGCCTGTTGATGTTTGGCCAAAGTGCTGTGGTTTTCAGTTTGCTATATGAATCTTTTCTTCTATTTTATCTCTTTCTTAGCGGCCATTCTGAACGTTTCATAATCCACAAAGATAGAATGTTCGGTAAGATTCATGGGCACACTAATTGATATTGGTTGGTCAATTCCCTTTCTACTAAGTCTACAAGAGGCTTGATCTCCTTCCTTTGTCATGACATTCCATGAATCATAATTATACTTTGTATTCTTACATTCCACAGTTCCGTCGGCATTAAGTGTGATAGATCTCTTTCCATCATAAGTCATATATTTTCCTGCATTGGCTTTCATGCAAGCCGAGTCAATGGCAACTTCTGGTGCTTCGGCAGTCGCCATAGTCTTCACTTTAGGTTGATTGTTGCAGGCAGCCAAACTGATTAATGCCGTCATTGCAATGAGTGTGATACCTTTTTTCATACGTTTTGGGTTAAAGTTTATGCAACAAAAGTAGGAAAAGAACCTTAAGTTTCCAAATTTTTAATCTTTTTTCTGGTCGTCTTTTATTATTCCTTGAGCAATGAGGGCATTGCGAATACCATTATCATCCACGGAAGTTGTTACATAATCGGCCTCTTCTTTGACGTTCTCTCGACCATTACCCATGGCCACTCCTATGCCTGCTTGCTGGATAATGCTTAAGTCGTTACCTCCATCTCCGAAAGCCATTGTCTCACTAAGTCGCAGTCCTTCGTGTGCAGCCAAGGCCAAAAGCCCTTGCCCTTTGTCTGCTTTGATGTTCGTAATATCCGTAAAATCATCACACCAGCGCCCTGAAGTACATTGTTTTATGCCACTCATGAGCTCCTCTTCTTGTGCAGATGAGATGAAAGGTGTTAGCTGAAGAATCGGTTGTTTCAGTACTTCTTCGATGGGTTTATGGTAGTCTATATTGGTAACTCCAAGTTTTTTGCAAAACACAACATCAACTATATCTTTGTAATTAAAGATAGCGATGTCTTTCGTTCCAACGACTACAACAGGCCGATCCCATTTCTTTGCAGCGTCAAGGATTTGACAAACATCCGTTTGGGGGATGTCGTGGCAGCATATTATCTCTCGTTTCCCATTCCTATCAACAAAGCAATACGCTCCATTTGTAGTGATATATCCGTCAATTAAGTGTTGAATCTGTCCCAGATTCGTGATAATTGAGAGTGGGCGCCCTGTCGAAATATACACTTTTAAGCCTTGTTTCTTCACCTCTTCCAAGGCATTAACCGTTGACTCTGGTATCTCGTGGGTTCGAAAAGAAACTAATGTTCCGTCAATATCAAAGAATAACGCTTTTATCATATCAATCTTTTTTGCTTGCCACAAAGATAATAAAAATCTTCTGTTTCTTTGTTTTCATGAGGTCGAATTACTTATTTGCAATCGTGACATTGCCTGTTCGTTTCAGCACTCCCCATGATTGCAGCTCACCTTTAATGGCTTTCATATAGCTTTTGAAGATGACATAATACATCACCCAGCGATAGAAGAACCGCTGAGGGATAATCCACAGCAACACCCATAAAGGTTCTTTCTCTACAATATAGGCCATAATCGATACGCTACCATCTACAAGTAAGAACAGTAAATAATAGATAAAGATCTGCCATCCGTTACCCATGAATAAGCCAAACAACATCATCAAGTCGGCAAGAGGAGAGAAAGTAGGAATAATATACTGGAAGATGAGCATGTTAGGCATAGCCCATAAGCCGAAGCCTTTATGCTTTTTACTGAACAAAGCAGCACGATGTTTCCAGAAGGTTTGCATCACTCCGAAAGTCCATCTCGTGCGTTGCTTGACGAATTGGCGTAGACTTTCGGGGGCTTCTGTCATCGCAATAGCTGCATTTTCATTCTCAATGACATAATCTTTTTCAAGGATTCCCATTGTCAAGTCACAGTCTTCAGCCAAGGTATCAGTATTAAATCCACCCGCATCTTCAATGGCTTTCTTTCTGAATGCACCGATTGCACCCGGTACAACGGTAATGGCATTGATGCTGGCATAGGCCATTCGGTCAAAGTTCTGACTCGTAGTATATTCTATAGCCTGCCAACGTGTGAGCATGTTACGCTGATTTCCCACCTTTACATTCCCAGCAACAGCTCCTATTTTGCCCTCCGTGTCAGTCAGATAGTGCCTCATCAAGAACGTAACGGCATTCTTTCGCAGTTGTGTGTCGGCATCAATACAAACCACATATTCGGCAGTTGTGTGTGCAATACCATAGTTTAGAGCCGAGGCTTTGCCTGCATTCTGCTTGGTGAGAATAACGATGTTGGGGTCATCGGCAAAGGCTTCTTGCACCCGTTTCAATGTGTTGTCCTTACTACCATCGTCAACAAAAACAATGTCGAAGTTCGGATAGTCTTGCATTTTCAAGTTCTCCAGCGTTCTCACCACGTTTACTTCTTCGTTATATGCCGGCACAATGATAGACACTTTCGCAGCGTTTGTCTTATCAAGCAGAGGATAAGAGCGCCGTTTCTCACGTCGTTTTTCACGTATCATGAGAATATACATGAAGAGTAGTCTTGCAAATCCAAGAACCAAGAATACCAAGAAGAGCGCTGTTAAAAAGTCGCTTGCATGATAAATCAGTTCTGCCAACGACAGGTTAGCCTGCATTGCATAGTATGCTTTGTCTTTCGGTATGACGGGCATCAACTGCGAACGCGACATACCCAGATATTTTTCAAGCGAAATAAAATGGTAACCTTCACGCTGAAGTGTATTCAATATGCGTGGCAGTGCAGTGAGTGTAGGTTGCCGAGTCGAACCTCCTGCATCGTGCAACAGAATGATATGCCCGTCACCGCGATGTACTCCGTCTATCACTCTCTTATAGATTTGGTCGGCAGTAACGCCAACTTCCCAGTCGTTTGGGTCGATAGATTCTCCCACAAAGATATAGTTTCTGCGACTTGCCAATATCATTGGCTCAATTTCTTCACGCTCAGTAGGGTCGCTATCCGCATTATATGGTGCACGAAACAGCACAGTGCTCTGGCCCGTTATGCTCTCAATGAGCATGCGAGTGAGTTTCAATTCGGCATAAGTGCGGCGTTCTGAGTTCTCCGCTACATTGTGGTGGGTGAAGGTATGATTACCAATCGTGTGGCCATCATCAAAGACTTGTTTCACAACGGGTAGGTTTTTCTCTATCTGTAAGCCTACCATGAAGAAGGCAGCAGGCACATGATACTGCTTAAGGATACGCAAAACAGTCGGTGTCCACCTACTATCTGGCCCGTCATCAAACGTGATAACAAGTTCTTTTTTGCCAGCTTTCCCAAGCTTATCTACCGTGTAAGTAGAGGGTATTTTCACATAATGTTCCTCGGCGATGAGTTGCTCATCTTTGTCCAAAGCAATACTAATCTTTCCCGGATGAGGCTCAGATGACACGCTGAGTACCTCGCCGTCACCGACATAATTGACGTCTTCCGTACCAGGAAGTTGCATCATCTTCTGCAACTTAAATGATGAAACACTTTCCCACGACATATCTTTGCCATAGAAATTCCACAGGCGATTGTCTTCTGTTCCCAATCTCCACACGGAGTAACCGGCCAGATGATATTCTGCGCCGAAACGCATGGTGTTAAACATTGTGGCTGCATCAGTGGAATAAATACGATGAAGTAGGCCGGTGTTTTCATCCTGATAGGCCATATCAATGTTATAGGTGTTGTCGTCAAAGTGTACCTTTGCCCCCGCATCTAAAGCCGTTGCCATCAACTGATTGAATGAAATGCTCTCGCAATCATCCTTTCCTGACCAGTCATATCCATATGCCGCCATGGCCAAAACTATCTTGTTATTGGGGATAGAATGGGCCGCCCAGTCTGTTGCTTTCTCTATCCATTGCTGCGAACTTACAGGACCTGGCGCGCTCGTTGAGTTGTGTTCATCGTATGCCATGAGGAATAAGTAGTCGCAATATTTTGCTAATGCCACGACATCATAGTCCTCATTAAAGGGTTCTATGTCTTCTGTGAGGTAGAGATTATGCGCATGACAGGCAGTCGAAAGCTCTTTAACTAAGTCTGTTAAGAGTTGGTTGTCGTTGATATTTAACTCCTCAAAGTCGATGTTTACACCCGAAAAGTGATACCGTTTGCATAGTGTGATGACATCGTTTATCAGCTGTTTGCGTTTCGTGGGGTTGCGCATGATGCGCCCAATTGCCTCTGGTCGGAAGCTACCTTTAACGTTATTGGTCAGCATGGGCATAATAGGCACTCCCGCTTTCCGCATGAGTTGCAACGCCTTTACATTGATTCTCGACTCCACTCTGTCGGTTTTCATGTTGATAAAGAACCATTCCGGAATAATCATATTCAGGTGTTTAAGGTTCTTTTTCAATGATCTGTATGAGCGATTATCCCAATTCACATACCACGCGGCACGCACTCCAAGGCGTGGGTTGTTCCACTCGGCAATATATTTTGCTGTTAGTGCGTCGCCCTTTCCTATGAAACGATGTTTGTTAATGGTAGCCGTTGCATAGTTGTTATGCATCTTTTTTTCTGCAAAGATGTCGCGAAAGGTCTTATAAGTACGTGCTGTTTTATTGTCTTTCAGAAAGACATTGTCAGCCGAAACAACGTTGCGATAGTCGTGCTTGAAAGGCACATTTGGACTCCCTTCGAGGGCAAACATTGTGACGAAAACACCAACCAACAATATCAAAATGGTCAGAATAAAGCGGAATGACCATCTAAACCTGTTCCAACGCTTGCGAGAACTGGTCTGAAAAACTTGTTTATTCATCTGAATCAACCTTTTGTTTATGCAATGCAAAATTACGAACTTTCTCGTTTTGTTATTATTTTCAATGTATAATTTATGATAAAATGTAATTCCGAATGAGCCATGTCAATTCGTCATGTGTTGCAAACTGAAAGATAAGTCGTGTTGAAAGGGGATGGAAAATAGGCTGCATCGTAAACAGCCTAACCTGATTGTGGCAGCGAATCTCTATTCATTCAGCATACTTATGGGCTAAAAGATATAAAACATCAGCACAGAAAGCCAATGTCATTTGCGTCAAATCATCGCGTGTTTTGCGTCAAATCATCGTGTGAAATGGGTCTAATGGCAAGCTCTTTTGCCTCAAATCATTTTGCTGTTTTTATGATTTTATCTTCTGTTTCGCATGAGTTGTCACTCTTCTTGCTTTGCATTTGTGTCATTGGAAAGGCTCTTTTTGGGCGCTTCTCCAAACCTTTTGGTGTAACAACGCGTGAAATATTTGGGGTCATTGAAGCCTACTTTGTAGGCAATCTCTGTGATGTTGCGGTCATGAGGATTGCCCATGAGGATTTTCTTCGCAACATCCAAACGATAGTTGCGTAGGAATTGACTTGTCGAACAACCTGTTTCAGCGTGAATATTTCGGCTAACGAGATTGCGATTCATGCCCAATTGGTCGGCCAGTTCCATCACTCCAAAGGCTGAATCGTTATAATGTGTCTCTACAATGGCCATTACGCGGTCCATGAAGGGCTGTTGTTTTGCCTGCATTTCCGTTTGATCGGTCAGGTAACAACGCTGTTTGCTCTGGGTCATCTTCTTCTGCACATGGAGTATTCCCTCAATTCTTTGCTGCAATTCTGACGGAGCTTCACTCTCATTGAGTGCCTCTTCAATCGGTTTCATGAGTCGTTCGGCCTCACGACGACGCACCACTTTTACGCGCTGTTGATAGAGATAGCGCCCCATGAGCAGCAAAGCAATGAGTGAAAGCAGGCAAAACCACCAGGTTTTCCAAAAGCGTGGGCTCACCACTACATGCACTGTGGCTGTCAAGTTATTGTTATCATCGGTTGCCGAGACGCATCTCACTTGAAATTCATAGTCTCCCGGTGGCAAGTTTGTATAGCGCATACTATGTTCTCCGGGTTTCAACTGAATCCAATCATGTTCAAATCCTTTCATTCGGCAGCTGTAAACACACTGTTCTTCGTTGCTAAAATTGAGAGAAGAAAATTCAAACGTGATGGATTTATCAGCCTCACTGATGTGTATTTCCTTGGCTTGGTGGATGTCTTCACAAAGATATTGTGAGTCGGCGCCAACCTCTTCATTGTTGATAAGCAGTCGAGTGAAGCGCAAACGACCGCGGAAAAGCTTTGTCGGTTGATGATAAAGCAGTGCTGTCAAGCCTTTATCGCTGCCGAAATATAAGGTTCCGTTGGTAGCCTTTATGGCCGAATTCCAATAGAATTGCGAGGAAAGCAGACCATCGTTTGTCGTGTAATTGGTGAATGTTTCGCGGTGAGGATTGAAATGAGACAAGCCATTTTCGGTTGTAATCCATAACATTCCTTGAGCATCTTCAACGATACCTCTCACGGCATTGTGTGCCAAACCATCGCGTTGAGTGTAGGCCTTGAAGTGCTGATTTCCGTGTTTATCAACGATTCTTTTATAGAGACCATACCCATTACTGCCCAACCATAGTGTGCCATCTCGCCCTTGACAGAAGGCACATAGCTTGTCGATAATACCACTTTTGGGTGCATCTAACTTGTAAGTCATGTGCTGGCAACGGAATATTCGTGGGTTCTTATGGTTTGATTTCAAGTCGATTTTGATAACACCTGTTCCACATCCCATCCAAAGTAAACCTTCTTTGTCGATTGTTGCGCCTATAGCGCCACGAATATTACGGCAGTTTTTGAAGGGCTCGAATAGTTGATGACGCAGTAAATCGAAGGCAAAGACACCATCATTTGTACCAATCCACATCAATTGATTACGTTGATCCATGCACAAGGCGCCTATAAACTGCGTCAGGCGGGCATAGACTTCGGGAAACTTTAACCGCTGAATGGTGGCATGGGTGCGTAGATTGATGAGGTTAAGTCCGCCTCCCCATGTGCCAATCCATAGGTTCTGATGGTCATCTGCGGCAAGCGTTGATACAGCGTTATGGCTTAATGACGAGTTGGCGGTCGTGAAATGGGTGAAGGTTTTCGCCTCTTTTGCCTTGCGATTCAAGCCTCCTTCTACTGTTCCTACCCACAACGTGCCGTCTGGTTCGACATACATCGCATTGACAGCATTGGCAGATAGACTCGTCGGCTCGGTTGAATGAGCGTAATTTTCGAGTTGAAGTGGGCGCGGATTTAACTTGATGATGCCTCCCGTTTCTGTGCCAATCCAGATTGAACCATGGTCAACGGCGATGCAATTCACGAAATTGCTGCTCAAAGGATGATACTTGCTGTCGGTAGTCCACATGGAGAAGTCATCGCTTTTAGGTTGATAGAAGTTCACACCGCCTAAGGTTCCGACAATCAATTGGTTGTTGGGAGACAAGGCAAGTGATGAGACATAATCGTGTGAAAGCGTGTGAATGGCGTTGGAATGTCGATAGGTTTGCAGGGTGTTTGAAGAGACATCATAACGTAAAAGACCTTGCCATGTGCCTATCCATATATGGTTTTGGTGGCGTAATAAGGAGGTAATGAAGGTGTTATGAAGCTTAGAAAGTGGTGCGCCGAGACTGCATTTCACTAATTTGTTGCCTGAAACCACGAGACGATAAAGCCCTCCGTCAATGGCAGCCCATAGGCTTCCATCGTGGTTAATGTCGGCTATCGTGATGTCGGGAGTATTCCCTTGGTAAGCAATTTGGCGAATTTGGTGCACATTTCCCATTTGATCAAAGCTAAGATGGGTTATCATCGACCGCCCAACAAGCCATATTGCACCCTTGTAATCACAATAGACTTTCACAGAGAGTTGACGCAGAAGGTGTCGCAGTTTGTCGTTCGTGCTCTTTGGAACAATGGTCTTCATGGTCTTTAAGTCAATCACTTCGGTGTATTCATCGAAACAAACCCAGAGCCGATGAAAGCGGTCTTCGGTGATGTTATGACACGTATTGCTGTGTGTTGTCATGTCACTTTTGCCTGTGCCGAAGTAGCGATAAGCATATCCATCATAACGAACAAGGCCACCACTATGGGTTGCTATCCACATGAATCCATAACTATCGGTGTAGAGATCATCAACAAAATTGCTCGGAAGTCCATTCATCATGTTCAGATAAGTGACGTTGTTTTGCATGACAAGTGCAGGTTGAGCAATCGTCGAAAGGCTGAAAAGGCAAGATAAGATAAGTAGAATCAGGTGTTTCATGCAAAGGTTTTTAATGTTCTGTGGTAAGGTTTGGTTACATGGTTTTAATGGCAAAGGTAATGAAAAGCGTGCAAAACATTATCTTTTACTTACCACTTCTTTCAGTTGTCCCTCTCTATTTCGTACAGTGAACGTGTAAACTTGTCCGTCAACGAAAGGGTAGTGGAGGAATTCTTCAAAGCTATTGATGGGCTTACTATTAATGGAAAGCACGATATCTCCTTGTCGCATACCCGCTTTGTAGACGTCACTTTGCTCGAAGATGAGGCCCACACAAGCTCGTCCTTTGTTAGGAACGAAGGCTATACGGAAGGGCTTATTGCCCACCTCTACGCTGTCGTTGTCGACAAAAGGCCTAAAGGTTAATGTGCGACGGAAGGGATTTATCGTTATCGTTCCATAGTTGAGCAGTTGTGCTCCGATTCGACTTGAGCCTTGAGTAGTAACAGAGTGGATGTTGGTTAGGGCGAATCGATCCCATTTTAAGCGGTCAAGATGTAGGAAAGCCACCTCGTCTTGCAGTTCAATGCCATGCACTCCAATGGCTAACTGACCGCGTGTGCGCCCTTCAACCTGGCTTTCTACATTCTTACTTTTATAGGCGTGGCGGTCGAAACTCTGTTTGTTCATCGTATAGAGTGGGCGAGAACCTGTGTCGAAAAGCACCTCATCGACATGACGAATGAAGGGACTCACGAGCACGTAAGGCACAAACCATTTGAGTTTATAGCGCAGCTCGTAGCCTGGTTCGTTGTCGAAGGCATGACGATTGTCGGTTAAAATGAGTATCTTCTTCTGTGTATCTATCTTTGCGCAGATGCCTTTTTGGAAGAGATCAAAGCCAATGATGGCATCATAATGGCTTTTGGCGATAGGTTTCGGCATGATAGACGCGACATAATCAGTAATGGTGAGATGGCCCAACTGAAAGGAAGGGAGGGTCACAACCTTCATTGTGTCAAGATGATCGTTGGCATCTCGCGAGACAACATTCCCCAAATCGCGGTTCCAATTGAGTCGCGAACCTTGGAAAATCATGCCTTGACTTGAGCCCGTGTCAAGGTTAATGCGTAGCCGATGGCCCTGCATTGTGATGGGAATGTATAGTTGATTGTCTTCAAATTCAAGAGGAATCGTGTCGCAGAAATGGGCTGGTGAGAGCATGAAGTTCGTGTGATAGCCTTGTGAAAACACAGGGAGTACACTCGTTAGCGCCATGAACAAGAGGCAGAAGCGTAGGTAGATTTCGTTCCGTTTCATTCGATTCGTTTTGTGCAAAGATAGTAGTTTTTTAGAGAAAACATTTGGATTGAAAGTCATTAAATGCGTATTGGCAAACGAAATGCGTCAGTTGGTGGCAGAATATGCCGCAGATGGAAGGCTTATTCCTATGGAATGGCATGAGGAAGGCCGCATAAGAATGAATCGATCATAAATGAAACGAAAGGCCTAAGCTTTGAAAAGAAACCGAATTTCAATAACAATCCAAAGCTTAGGTCTTTCGTTTGATGTGTGGTAATGAGGTTTAATACACAAAGATTTTATAGTCTTTCAGTGCTCCCGGACTTCCTTTTTCGGTGCGAGAGAGGACTTGTAGGCCTGTGAGTGTGCGCACTTCACCGAGGTCAATGACCAACAAATGGGGGAAAGAACTGCCTTTTTGCGTCTTCCAATAGGTTGATTCCTGCTGGTCGAAGGCCTTATCTCCCGTGTGATTTCCGTCTTCTTCCTCACTATCCGCATATTTTACAGACCACGAATCGCGTGAGATGCGGTAGTCTTCAGCATTGAGCGCATAGAGTTCGGCTATGGCAACGTAATCATTTGTGCCATGAACATTCTGACATTCTATGGCGATATAGCGGCCTTTGGCAGGGCGATTGAATTCTATAGTTTGGCAAAGGTCTGTGGCAAGAAGGGTTCCTTGGGCTACAGGTTGAGCCGAATTGAGGTCTGGGCGGTCGCCCGGATAGTTGTGCTTATTGGTCTTTTCCAACTGCAGTTTATTCAGTTCAGGTTGGTCTTGCCCCCAAATCACGGGCGCTTTCGGGCCGACAATATCCATGACGATAATCTCATTGCGTCCTTTCTTCAGCCAGCAGCCCGGGAGATAGAGCGTTTGTTGAGGACCGATGCGCCAGAAACGACCGAGCGCATGGCCATTGACATAGACCTGACCCTTGCCCCATTGTTCAAGATTCAGGAACGTATCGCCCACCTTTTTCAGGTTGAAGTAACCGCGATAATAGCCGATAGACGGCGAGGAAAAGTTGATAGAACTGAAGCAACGATTGGTTTCATCCAGTTTGTCAAAGGCATGTTGTGCCGTTTGATAGCTGTCGGGAATCGGTGCAATCACCCAATTTTTGAGATGATAACTCACGTCATGGCCATTGATCTCTGTGTCGATGGTCACACTTTCGGTAATTCCCTTAAAGTCTTTCACAGCCCGTCCGAAGTTGATGCGCCCCATCGCTTCGATAAGAATGGTTAGGGTTGCCCCCTGTTTCACAGGTGGAAGTTTGATGCTTTTCTCGTTTTTCGTGCGGTCTATCGTGCCGATGAGTTTGTTCTCAATAAAGATTTGTGCATAATCGTGTGCTTCGTTGAGAGACAACCGGCTTGACTTTTCAATTTGAGGAAGTTTGGTTGCGTAGAACATTGCACCCCAACCAAGATTCATTTCCTCAAAACTCTTGATGTCATGGCTCGTTGTTGGCATACTCATCCCTAAGTCAAGCGGGCTGAATTCAGTAAGCGTCATCTTCGGAATCGTGATGATGGGTGCTGCTGGTTTAGGCACATTGGGAAGCGGTTTGCCTCCGTTGTACTTCTGCATTGTCTTGCGCAGTTCCCAAAACTTAGGCGTAGCATGACCGTATTCGTTGATAGGTGCATCGTAATCATACGACGTTACGTCGGGCGCAAAGCCCGGACTATTGGCTCCAGCCCAATGACCGAAGGAGGTTCCTCCATGAGTCATGTAGAGCGAAAAGGAGATATTCTTGCTCAACATCTCATTAATGCCTTCCACCATAGCCTTTGCCGGTCGCGTTTCATGACGTGCTCCCCACTTGTCAAACCAGCCACTCCAGAACTCAGAACACATCAATGGCGTCTCAGGTCGAAGCTGTTTGAGACGCTTAAACTGTGCATCGATATTCGAACCCGTACCGAAATTCATGGTCCAAAGCAAGTCGTCAAGGCCATTATTCTCAAAGTTGCTGGCCCAATCGCATTGAAACAGCGTTACTTTGTCAAAGCCCGAAGCTTTCACAATATCGCGAATTTGGCTGACGTATTGCTTGTTGACGCCGTAGGAACCATATTCATTTTCTACTTGCACCATGATGATTGGTCCACCATTCTGTATCGTTAGCGGAGCCAATTGGCGCCCCACTTCAGCCTCGAAGGCCTTTACACGTGCCAAGAAATAAGGGTCATCCTCGCGCAACCGGATATCTTTCTTTTTCAAAAGCCACCAGGGAAGCCCTCCCATTTCCCATTCTGCACACACGTAAGGACCAGGACGCACGATGACATACATGCCGTTTTTCTGCGCCAGTCGGCAGAAAGCAGCCACGTCATTGTTGCCTGTGAAATCGAATTTTCCTTCTTGTTGTTCATGGATGTTCCAGAAAACATAAAGGCAAATGGTGTTCATGCCGAGCGCTTTGCACATCTTGATGCGCTGATCCCAGTAGGGACGTGGAATGCGAGGATAGTGAAGTTCGGCAGCTTTGACCACAAAGGGCTGGCCATTCAGCAAAAAAGTGTTTTTGCCGGCGGTGAAATCGCTACCGCGAGCCAGTGCAGTAAGTGTGGAAAGGCTGAACAACAGTGTTGTAATAATCGTTTTAAGATAAAACTTTCTGTTCATGTTTATGGTGTGATGAATGTTGTTATGGATTGCGGTTCGAGGGTGCTTTTCTTCTGTTAGTCCTTCAGCGAATAGGTTACGGTGGTCACCACTCTAACCTTCTTGATGTAAGGCGTGTTTGAATCGCGGTCTTCAATGCTGAATTGGCCTTGGTCTGCACTCACAATTTTATTGAGTTTTGAGTGGCTGTTCTTGGCAAACTGCTGGGCAGTCGTTTCCGCGTTGGCGATAGCTTCTTGCATCATGCGAGGCTTCATGGCCTTGAACGAAACATAGTCGTAATCGATGAAGTCTTCGTTGTCGTCTGCAACGATGGCGATGCCTTGTTTAAGCAGCTCACCTTGACGGGCAATAATGCTTCTCACCAAGTCTACTTTGTGCGAAGTAACCGTGATGACGAGCGTTGCATAATAGCGATATTCTCTTTCGTTTGAAGAATACTGCTCGGCTTTTACATCAACCACCTTTGGTGGGTTTATACTGATTTCGTTGGGTTGAATGCCGCTCTTGATTAAGAATTGCTTAATCTTTTGTTGCTTCACGGCGATGCGGTCGTAGAGTTCAAGCAGGTTGTTGCCCTGTTCTTTCGACACGATGGGCCACGTCACTTTGTCTGCAGCGACCTCGCGTTCGGCCAATCCTTTCACACTCACCTGTCGGTCTTTGTTAGCATAATCGTCGATACCGCCTTTGATGAAAAGGCCCAAAGCCATCAAGCCTATGGCGAGAATGGCAGCTGAAATGATTCTTGTTTTCATGCGATGGTTATTTTTATAGATTGCGTTCTTGGTTTCTAAGATTTATGATTCGTATGTTATAACAACGTTCAAACGGCTCTTTTAGTATTTGATGAATTGAGATTTAAGTATAAAAATCAAATCCGCATAAAAAAGGGTGCAGCCTGTTATCGCAACAGCGCTGCACCACCACTTTAGACTTAGGAGTATTTATGACGA
>ERZ651108.220-NODE-220-length-30889-cov-7.297464_pt1 | contig 30889 bp, 35 predicted proteins | sample MGYA00512173_ERZ651108 | MGnify/ENA metagenome assembly ERZ651108 | reverse complement strand
TCGTAGGAACTTGGTGAGGTGCGCCTCCCCATAACTACGACTGTCCACCACAACAATCTATAATTAGTGGAACAGTATGACTCTCGATCTTTGTTTGGTAGAGAGCCTTTGAAATTATTGGTGTAAAGTTGCTTGGAAAGTGTAGGCCTTTCTCAACTGTCCCCAGTATAGCAAAAATGACTAAATATGTCAATAGCCTTGAGCGTGATCCATTGCCTTATAGAACTGACTCTCTGCCAGATCATCTTTAATTTGTAGGTATATCTGGACCGTGGATAGGTCGCGATGGCCAAGTAATTTTTGTATTGTCATAAGATCGCAACCAGCTATTAGTAGACGCACTGCAAAACTATGTCTTAATTGATGAGGTGTTATATGAATATCTGCATATTTCTTAAATGCTCGTTGGATCCACACTCTAGCTGTTTTATCGTTTGTGTTGAATAGAGGACCAGATAATCGGTTGTAGTCTGTCGCGAATTCATCTATCTTGTCTTTTAATCGTTTAGTTAGGAATACTGTACGATCCTTAGAGCCTTTACCTTTTACGTATAAGTTCAATCCATCTATATCTCTATAGCTAACATTGGCAATCTCTGAAATACGTAATCCAGTGTCGTATGCAAAATCTATTAGCATGTTTATATGTCGCTCTTTCGCGTTATTTGACGTCCTGTTGAGTACTAGTTGTATAACATGATGTTGTATATATCTTGGTCGTGGTTTGGCGTTCTTACGTGACTTAATAAGCTCAGAATTAATGCAGTTTAGATTCATGTGTTCATTGCACCATTTGAAGAATGCTTTTATTACTCGTTTTGTTGAGTTTGTGGTTGAAGCTGCATGAGTTTTTCTGTATTCATAGAAATAAAAATCGAGCCATCTAAGCGACAGCTCGGTTATATTGGTTTTATGTAATTCATCACAGAAATTAACAAATTGTTTAAGACGTACTACTCTAGTAGCTACTGTAGCTGGTGACATATCTTCGACTATTGCTGAATAATGGATAAACTGAAACGCTAGCTCTCTGATGTTCTCTGTCTGATATTCTACGTCTAGTACTTCATCTATTTTCTGTAATTCACTTACTACAGTAGCTCTTGATGTTGTGATTGATAGAATTGGTGCGGTCATTCTTCTCTCCTTAGAGTGACTTAGGTTTAATTTGTAACCTTTACGCCCCAATTGTTCTATTTTACAGATTTTTTAAGTCAATGTAATGCTTTTCATGACATTTATGACATCCTTTAACTATAAAATACGGTGAAGTTGGACCGCTATATTTACGTATTTGACCCTTCATGACAGTAGCAAAATGATCAATCTTGATAATCTGTTTATACACCTTCCATTCGTGTTCACAGCCATTTTTATTCTTACGTAATAATCTAAGTTGTTCTCGATCTGATTTAGCCTTATTAATCCGTTCAGTAAGTTTACGCCTAGCTTCTTTAGTGTCAAAACTCATACACCTGCCTTTTTACATAGGAATGAGAATAGGCGCGCTGGTTGTTGACCACGTTGAGCCTCCTCTACTAGTTGCCAAACTCTATATTCCGGCAATTTCAATGCCACCTTACAATAGAACGAAAAGTAGTCGTGATTATTGAATTTATCGCAAAGCTGATATGCAATAGATTCAGCTCGACGTGTCTTTTGCCATTTGTCCATCGGCTTTTTCTCGTCCGACATAACTAAACAATTGTTATTGGTATTGAGATTGGGATTTCTTTCAGGAAATCTTTTACATTGAGATTGGGATTGCAATTGATGCGTTTTCACCTCTGTTAACCCTCCAAATTTTGAGCCAACAGCTAACTAGCACCATTACTAGCTTTGGCGTTTTACATTTCCGAGGAGTTTTCCACAAGTCCGTAGTGCTAAGGGCTTGACAGAAAAATCCTATTTTTTAGTATTTCAGGGCAAAATAAAGCGGCCCCAATCGAAAGAAAACCTTTTTTCAATCGATAGAGGCCGGCAATCTGAAATTGATACTTCTATCCTAGCAAATATTTTACGTTCAGTCAACTGTTCGGGATTTCCGAACTGTTCAGTTGTTCGGGATTTCCGAATTACTCAACAGCTTCTTTCATCTGCCGCACCAAGTCTAAGATGATAGTCTTAGCTGCAGACAATCCAGCCGCGATTGCAGACAGAGCAGTAGCCATTGTCAGAGCGTATAATTCGTGCCAGCTCGCAGCGAATAGCAAGTTTACTAAGTTTACGCCAGCTAGTAAAAATGTCGCGATAAACGTCTGTAGAAACGTCCATCCAGCACGGATAGCTACGTCTTTATAGTTGATATTCTTTAGCGCTTCTAGTGATTTCATATTTCCTCCTTATTTCTTAAACTTAAAAATACTCATTAGAAAATCGATAATCTTCTCTAATAGACTTTTATTCTTAGCGATATCTTGGCTTAATTTTCCGATAGACCTCATAACATCTTCGTTTGTTGGTTGTGGCGCTAGCGGTTGCTCCTGCGGCTTTTCTTTGGTTTGAGATGCCTGTTGTATCTCTGGTGTTTTTGGGGCTGGTTGAGGCTGAGGTCGCTTTTCTGGTCGTGGCGTGCCTGTATCTCCATTCGCTAATTCACGCACTCGTTCTGCTAATACCCAAATACCATCGTCTGCCATTTTCAGTTGTAGATAGCGCTTGTTATTTTCGGTGGTTTCGTCTAATATTTCCGTTGAGCCGACAATTCGGAAGTAATCACCCGTATTAAGCTCACCATCTAGTAGATATCCGTCTTTATCTGTTCTCACTGCTACAGAAACGGGTATACCGTTATCTTCCCAGTCGAACTCATCAATCAATCGGTTACATCTAATTTGTCGTAAGTCGAATACAGTTGCTACTTCATCTGCATAATAGACTTCAGGAAGTGCTACACGTTTAGCCTCTTGAGGTTTGCCAACATATCGATAAAATGCGTATGGTGGACATCCTGACGCACTCCAGAGCCAGTCGTGATTGTCTATTACAATACCTGCCTGATAGCGACAGTTAATTACGTTATCTGCGTCCACAAACATTCCTGTATGACCCAATGCACCTCCAGAGTTTCCTCGAATACCCCAAATAAAGATATCTCCGCGTTGTGTATCTGCCTCGCCGTTAGCGTCTTCAGGTAGTTGTACCCAACCGTTCTTTTCTAATGCGTCAAATAACGTGTCTGTGTTGCCAATCCAGTAGCTTGCAGGTAAAAGTCCTGCTTCTTTTAGAGCGTGATATACAGAGCTTGAACAGTCGTATGAATCTGGACCATTCCGATTCTCCATTGAATAAGAAACCCGACCTTTACGTGCGTAGAACCAAGCTAGTGCTTTTTCTATCATTTTGTTACCTCCTTTACTTTTTCTATTACTTCAACGGGTGTTCTATCTTGAATAAAATGGGTAAATTGAGTAAGCAAAAAGAGCCCCACTGCACCTATGAGTACGGTTAGACCTGTATATTTGATGATTACGCCTACGAATTTCTTTTCGCCAGTAACGATGGCTTTTATGAAGATATTGCCATCTAGTGTGTCGTTATGGTCTTGGATTGCTTTGATATTCTTTTCAATATCATTTATTTTTCCATCTACATATTTATTTCGCTCTATATATACAGACTCACTTACTAACCCGTCTAGTTTGGCTAATATTTGAGCTAATGATGGTTCTGCTACTTTTTCATTGAACACCTCTAGTTTGACTAGGCGTTCGCTTAGGTCTGTGTTTGATCCTGGCATATAAAAAACGGAAGCCTTTCGTCTTTATACGTGCTTCCGTTTCTTGAGATCACACTGGTTAATTTATAGTACTATTTTACCATTTATATGTCGGTCAGACAAGATAGACTTTACGACTATGCCAGACAATAAATACAAGACTACTGAACAGGACACTGGTCAAAAATGGATTGATGGTCGCCCTATTTATCGTAAAGTCGTGCGTGGCACTGTGAATATGACAGGTGGTTTTAATACGTCAAACTTGCCGCATGGTATTCAAGGTCTATCTAATAGATGGGAGTTAATACGCTACTATGGAAATATGCGACTATCTGGCAGTCTTAATAATAACCCTATAAAGCAAGCATTGCCATACATTGAAGGCACACACCAATCAGGTGTTACCTCAATCGACCAAACTAATATTACAATCTCTGGTAGCTACGCTTGGGGTAATTCAGAAGTTAGTATTGTTTTAGAGTATGTTAAGTAACTAGACAGTACCTACTGCAATACAACTTATTCTGTGTAATATACAATAACTGTAAGTACACCAACAGAGCCTGTATTAAATCGCATCTGCCAGCTTTCGTTATAAAATGTCAGCTTAAGTTGTGAATTCTGTCCGCTAGGTGCATTTGGGTTAATATATTCGATTGGGTAGAAATCAGCACCAGTGCGTATCCCTCCCTCTACTTTGATAATCTGCAATGAATCCTTTTTAGGCAAATCAATATTGACAATCTGTTCTGTATTTCCCTGCGCTTTCGTGTTGGTTGTAAAGACTTGCCTAAAGATTGTTTTTTCGTTAATCCACTTCTTGCCAGTATCCTGCTTAGCGATTGTATATTTATTGTCTGGCATAGTCGTAAAGTCTATCTTGTCGGCTGTAATAGACTTTTCTTTGATTGATTCAGCGGTAATACTGTCTTTGGCTATATTCTCAGCCCCTACAGCACCTTTTTTTAGAGAACCGTCGCTTTTATGAGATTCTAGCATTGCCTCGGCCAGGTCTTGTGCCCAGCTAGCAGTAGGACCAGCTTGAACAATATCCCCAACTAAGTTGCCATCATCTATTGCGTTATTCTGGATTTGTAAACTAATAATCTGACCAGTAGCCTTATTTGCCATGCCCTTCCAGTCTCTCTGGCTACCTGGGACCACTTTACCAGTTGAATCTACTCTATATGTCATAAAGTGCACGGCAGTATCTTCAGTCCAACCAGTCAAACTATCTACAGATAGAGTATCAGAGTTTGCAGGTCGTGGGGTAACTACTCGTGCTACGTTAGGATTGCTACCGTCTTTTACTTTTGTAATTTTGTCACTAACACTTGCCATTTTATTATTCCTCCTTTAGCTTTGGTCTTTCGTGCCAATATTTACGTATTCAAATACCACTCTCGATATGCTGTAACTTACGCCAGGATCCGATGAACTCCAGCCGTATTGCACCCAGTGAGCGTCCTCATCTACTTCTAGCTCTACTTCTTCACTGGCAGAGTTAAAGGTCTCGGGTATGCCCTTCACCTCACTCCATCCGATAGAGCTCCAACCAACGCCTGGCTCGCTCCATCCAGTACGACTTGAAGACGCTCCGAAAAATCTTGTCTCTGTAAACGTCTGTAATCCGTCTTCAGTTTTAATAGTGGCGGTAAGATTAATACGCCCCTGAGGTCTGAGTAGCACAAATACCACCTTGAGCACACGCGCCCAATCTCTTCCAGTTTCTTCAAATCGCAATTGACCACTTTGTGCGCTAGTGTTAAACGGCTTTCCATCGTCGACTGTAGTTGCACCCTTAGATAGCTCGACTATCTTGTTTCCTTGAACTATTAAGAAGTGAGTTATGCCTGAGTTATCGTTATACAGTGTCATCCAGTCAGCACGAATACTCCACGGTTTCATCCACGCACCTCTACGGTCGGTATCATAAATCCATATCTGATTGTTGTAGTCAGCGGCAACAGGTAGTGCCCAATACACGCGTCCTTCAAATGCTAGACCTACGGCTTTTTCTATAGCTTTGCTGTTTAGGTTGCTAATAGCATCTTGAATAGTGTTAGTAATTCGTCTTGTAGATAGGACGTTCTGTAATTGCGGTAGAGTTCCTGTAGTATTAAATCCACCACGGCTTGGATATAGCAGGTCGTTATTGTAAATGACTACAGCGTCAGGGCTGTCAGTACCATCAGCACCAGTATCTTCTTGTACTTGCCAGACTGTAATAGTATCTTCACCGTAAGTAATGTTTGTTGGTGTAATGTAGAATCGTTTACCAGTACCGTTTGTACCATTTGCTAGGACCGTTACTTTAGGGTCGCCTTTACCATCGCGATACGGTCGTACTGCAAATGGTACTTCCTTGGTACCATTCCCTACTGGCGTATATCCACCGCCATATCCAGGTGAGAAGTCTAGCTCATGACCATAATCACCACCACGCCATACATAGAATTGATTGTCTTTATCGCCAGTCATCCATATACGACCATTGACTATATCGGCTCGTGTTGCTTTTGGACCAGCCGTGTTATTGTCTTTTGGTAGAGGTACAGACATATCTAGGCTACGCGATCCATTATCTACAAATACTGTCTGATCCATTGGTAGTGCGGCAGCTAGACGATAAAGTGTAGGCTCTCCGCCGCCATCAACACCAACACCACAGTAAATATTCCATGACTTAGCTTCTGTACTATCTGGACGCTTGACCGATAGGTTATGTTTTTCACCGTTCCACATATCTCGGTCGGTAGAGATTGCTTGAGATAATAGAGGCGATCCTGCGGTTTCACCAACAGTAGAGTTAAAAGTAACTGCATAAAACACCTTAAATCCTGTACCAGTTAATCCTACGTTTTTATCTAGTATCGGCTTTGCTGGGTCTGATATTTTCTGAAATGCTACTATCTTCTTTGTTGGTATATCCAAGTAGCTAAGAGTATCTTCTCCATTCATGACTAGAAGATTGTTGCGTATCTGCTTGAAATGACCGCGGGCTGATTCGTGATATTCTTTACCTTCTACAACTTGCCATGCTGGGTCTTCGCCCTTAGCTATACATAGTTTTGTCTTGCCGTTTATTCTTTGAAGGCAAGCTAGCCAGTTTACAGAGCCATCTTTTGTAGTGCTACGAAATTCAGCCAATTCGCCTAAGACTGTTCCTAATGGCTGGGGACCATATTTAGCAGTACCATGTCGCACGGTAATGACAGAGTCCTGATCCAATATCATATTCTCAGACGACCTTAGACCTCTTAGCGGTGAGCGACCATCATCAAATGCAGTGACTACGCCGTTTGTCCAATCCTCGACCGACAGCCGCTGTATTTTTGGTGCTTTAGTGCTGCTAGGGGGTTTTAGCATATGTCGGATACTCCTGGGATCATATCTAGGGGTACGTACTTAGCCTGGCTAGCATTATTCTCTACCATTTTCTCCATTAGCTGGTTGGCTTCATTGATGAGATTGCCGTATTGGTTCTGTAGAAGAATGTCGTTGCGAGCATATTCAGCCGCACACATCACCACTAGCCACATTGGATTGTCTACTGGGACCATATCGCTTGGGCTTGTCAGCAGTGGGGCGTGTAAATATACAGGTATTGTTATTTGCCCTCCAAGTACTGGGTCGTCACTTCGTATAGGATCGATAAATACTAGTTTATTCCCAGAGATAGTGCAGCAGTCTTGCCCTTTATACATTCCCGCTTGCTCTGGTGGCACTGTAGTGTATTCTTTAATCTGATTGTCTTTTTTGACCTTTACGGTGTCGCCGTATACGTTGCTTATCTTCGCAACCTTAGTAAAGTCAATTTCATATTCCTGATTCGTCGATAGTGTTCCGATATTGTAATTAGGGTCATATAGAGACTGCCAATCGACATTAGGTTCACTTTGCCACACAGGGATATACATGTTAGCAATACCTAGTATTTTCTGGTATTTCTTGTCTGTTTCTGGTAGGTTGCGCACCTTACCAGTAGCTTTCAGCATAACTGCCGATATAAGTTGCGTAGTGTTCATGGCGTTTTTCCTAAATTAAAAACACGGAGCTGGCTTATTATTGCCAGACGCTCCGTGTTCTTTAGGTCACGCTGTTTTCTGCTTATATTATATCATAATTATCACTATTATGCTTTCTTAATGCGGATTCGCGTGTTTTTGCTGGTGCTTGCACCATTCCACTTTTTTAATGTATTAGTTATCTGTTTTTGAGTGTTAGTCTTGCTTATTAGGTTTTGTCCGATTTGGTTTATACTTGTGTTTTTTGCGGATGATTCGTTAGCTTTTGATGCAGAAGATGTTAGACTCATGCTCTTAGCGGTTGCAGAAGCTAATGGAGATGTGCTACCACCGCCGCTTGACCTACCACCTCTTCGTCCTCTACCTCTTCCGCTTCCGCTGCCTGAGCGTCCAGAGCCACCTGAGGTATCTTTGGTTATCTTATTGCCGTCAGCGTCAAACTGAGTAGCATTAAGTGCGCGTGCTTCCTGCTTAGTGATATAACCTTCAGCACGCAGCTTGTTGATTACACCATTCTTAGCAAACATTTGTCCTGTAATACTCTTTCGTCGACCATTGGCTAGTTCTTGTATTAGATCCTCGTGTGATGACTCTTGAGCCTTTTGGCGCCAGTAATTATCCATCAGACTTACTTCGTTATGAGATGTCATCGCGCCGTATTCAATTTGATCTTTTGTATATCCAGATTCTTTATAGTAGCGCTCTTTTACCCAATCTGGTAAGTCTTTATATTTACCAGTCATCATATTGACGGCAGTTTTAGCTTTATCTACCTTTTCTGTACCGTTCTGTAGTTTATTTAATGTTGCATTGAATGAAGTAAACTCTTTTTTAATAGTTGATGTTTTATCAATGTCATACGCCTTCATCCAGTTGCGATAAGCTTCATCACCTTGTCCTTGAGATTGAGCAAGCTTTTTGTATACACCTTTTTCTACGTTACCATTTTTGTTTACTAGCAATCCATCTTGGAATGTATAGTCACCCTTCTTTAGCTTCTTCTTAATTGAAGCGGCTTCTTTCTTGCTTAGTCCTTGTAGGTCTATTTGATTATCTGTTGCTTGTTTTTGTTGCGGGTTGTTGTTGGTTGGCATATTTATTTGTAGGCCATTAGACGCATTAGCAACCAGACCGCCAGCCTTAAACATATTGACCCACGAATTCTTTCCTTCTTCCACCTGCACTGGTATTAGCGCATTTTTACCGAATAGAGCGCCTTGGACCAGATTGAATGGATTATCTTTTTCAAACTCAACCTTTGTCTCGCCATTGCCGTCTTTTACTTCGCCAGAGTGAGCTGCCGCAATACCCTGAATAGTTTTCTTTAATTGGCTACCTGCTGGTAGTTGACCTAGGATGTTGTACATAGCGTCTTTAGTTTTTGCTTCTGCCTTATCGTCATTACCATCTTCACGAGCTTTAGCTGCCTCATCCAATTTACCCTTAGTGTCAATCAATTTACGAGGTAAATCAACTACTGGTATTGTACCGTCGTAACGTCCTAAGTTGCTCTCTTTGCCGAATAGCTTCTTGCGGTCGTCTTTTGTTGTTGCGGCATTAACTATAGCTGTAGCTATAGGTGCGGCTGTAACTGCCTGGCCAGCTACTTTTTGGATTGTACGGCCTAGCTTAGCTTGTACTGAATTGTCTTTATCGTCATCGTCGCCACCGCTTAGCCAGTCGCCCATAATCTCAATTAGTGTACCTAGTGGGTCAACCCCTGGCTTATTTCCAGTTAGCGCTTCTATCGCACTATATGCAATTGCCGTATTAACAGCGAGTGCCACCCTTTGTTTATTAGACATCTGGTTCCACACATAACGGTTCTGTTGTGTCACTTCTCGCGTGAACTGCAGGAATGATGCAGACCATAGCCTATTATATGCTCGTGGGGTGCTTATCTGATCGCGTAAGGTTACCGTGTCGTTAATGAATCGTTCTGCGTATCTAACTGCATCCGCGTCGCTTAGTCCATTATTGATTGCCTGATTGTATTTAGCTAAGAAGGTATATTCAATAACGCCTCTTTCAACTACCTCCATAGGAATACCAGCAGTTTTCATAGTCTTTTCAAACTTGGTGTCATCCGTCAGATTGTCGTCTGCATACCTTAGAGCTAGAGCATCAGACTTCTGTAATATTGCCTTACGGTTATTTAGCTTGAATGCCTGTATCAATGCTTTAGGGTTGGTTGTAGAGAATAGAGCAGGTAGCGATGCTGTTTGAGCTACTACTGAATTCATATTGCCGACAATCTTAGATAGTGCCGCCTGCTTCATTAATGCCCTACCAGTTGCATCTGCGAATTTTCGCATTTTACTTGGCTCCGTATCATTTACGACTCGTTGGAATGGGTCTGTCTTTCCAGCTAGTCGGTTTGCATGTTCTTGAACAAATCCGACAAATTGAGTCAGTCCGTTTGCACTATCAGACATCAGCTTCATAAAGTTTACGTCATTAAGCATCTTATCTAGACTTTCAGACATATTGTTGGTGGTTTCTTTTAGACCATTTATATCTTTTGCGTCTAGTTTCTCTACACCAAACTTGTCGGCTTTTCTAGCCAGACGATTAAGTTCTCGTATACCGTCTATTTTTCGACCAATTGCACGCTCTAGTCCGTATAGTTTATTTCTTACTTGTGTTAGCTCTTCAGCATTAACATTGCCAGAAGCAGCCGAATTATACAGGGCGTCTACTCTGTCAGCTAGCTTTTGTATACCACTGGTGCCCTTACCTGCAAATTCTTGTCGTGCTTCGCTAGCTGCGCGCACTGCTACTTCCAGCGAGCGGTTCATTGTAATAGCATCTGTCATATGAATGTTGTGTAGGGCTATCTTGCTGTATTCCATTAGTGGCGTAAATGGATCTGTTGGCTTTACGTCACCTACACGTTGCATAGCGAATTGATTAAACTTTTGACTTGGCTTGAATAGTCCTGTGCGACCTGCTAATTTAGCTGGTAGTGATTGACGAGATTCAATAGCCACATCTCCGCCAGACAGAAGGTTCTTAGCACCGCCATACATAGCCGCGATAGCTCCCTTGCCAGACTGCATTTCTCCTAGGTGCGTAATATAGTCTTTACGCTCCATAATTGGATCTTTACCTAACTCTACCCTTTTTTCGTTTTGGCGGGCTAGCAGGTTCTTATATACAGCACGTAAGAAGCTGTTGTACTGATCCAGAGCTTCAGCGGCACTCTTTCCGTAAACATCTTCAAATACTTTCAAGCGTTCATCGTATGATGGTGATTTTTCGCCACGTTTTGGACGTGATGGTTCAATTACGTATACGGCGTCTTGTAGCATTTGGCGCTTTAGTGGACCGTGTTTTTTGGCTTGTTTTAGCAAGTTTTTGCGATAATCTTTTATCTGTTCGCCGATAGCGTTGCCTTCTTTTACTGCGGCGGCGTTAGCTTGACGAGGTGTTTCAGACATAATATTCAGTAACGCCTCTTTGGTTTTATTGCCACCCTTCTTAAAGTAATCAAGACTGTTACTTCGCCTCAATGAGCCTGTTATACGGTCTATTATTCCTTCAGTAGTCCATGTTTGACCAGCACCAAAACGCATCTCTTTAATTTTGCTAAAGTCGACATCATGCATATTCAGGTTCATCTTCTTTTTACCTGCATATATAGTTACGTTGCCATCAGGTGTCATCTCAATGTAATTACCTAGAATTTGACCAGTTTGTGCGTCCACTACTCTACCAGACTCTATATAGTGTTTGTCTGGATCGAATGTAACTAGTTTATCGCTTGGACGATATGCCTTTTTATCTCCAGTTTGTATATAACCATCAAAAGCACTCACTAGTTCAGCATTTACACCCTTAGAGTTTTCCCTCCATATATACTGAATAGCTAGACCGTCATCAAATGCACGCTTAGCTTCATCATTAACTGCCTTGTCTGATCTAATATCGTCTATGAATTTCTTCTGTAGTGGTGAAGTTACTCTTGGTGCTTCGGCGCCTGTTCGTTGCCATTTACCAAAGATGTTTCTGTATTCATAGAATGAATGGTACGCACCCTTCTCGTCCTTATAGATCATCTGTCGTGTATTGTGGGTAGCTGTATTTGCAGTAGTTGTAGGTGCTGGGACCGCGTGTTCCGCTCCAGGTAGTTTAATCTTTTCTTTTACTTCTGGTGCTATTTCGTCTATTGGGCGTAATCGTCCATTTTCATCTAGCATACTTCCAGCGCGTGCATTGGTGTTCAGTAGTGCCCTTTCTCCAGTAATGTCATAGCCCTTTTGTTCAGCCAACTTAGCAAATTGTTTTGCAACAGCTTTTTCGTCAATACCAGTAGCTACACTAGCATTATGTACTATATCTGCTATTTTGTGCCTTGGACCTTCATCTAATCCCCTATTTAGTATTTCTCCTAGTGCCCGCTGCTTTTCAATTCGCTCTTTTTCCGCCTTAGCCTCTTCAGCACGTCGTTCTTTTTCTGCCTTCGCTTCTTCTATTTTCTTTTGCTTCTCAGCCTCTACCTTAGCCTCTTCAGCGTGTCGCTCCGCAATCATCTTCTGGGCTTCTTGAATGACATCTGGATCTCTACGCCATTCTGCCAATAGGGTTTTTCGCTCTCTTTCTGCACGGCGTGCTTCAGCTACTCGCTTAATTTCATCGATAAACGTATCGATGTCGTCATATCCCATTTCCTGAGCTACTGTATCGATATCTCGCTTACCAGTACGGCGTTTATAGTTAGATGGTAAGTCTCCAGCTAACTCTTTTCCTAGGTGGTGTCGTAGGTCATCTACATGCAGGCGTGGGATACTCCACGTCAATCCATGACTTCCGAGGATATTTGTGTCATTATGTTCTAGGAATAGATTCTGGTCTATATTCTCATATATAAACTCATCTATAGCATCTCTTAATTCCCTAGTCATTCTAGGCTTAGGGTTGGCTTCCATTTCGTTAATAGTTTCTTGAAGAGGGTGTTGATAACGGTTATCTGTATTGACATTCTCATTTTGATTTGATATAGTAGAGCTAGAAGAATCCCCACTTAAATCCCGGTAATGGGATTCGGGGATTTTTTCTATGCCATTTACGGCGTAGAGAAGCTTTCCCTTACTGTTAATTCCAACATTTAATCTGACCTTATATGTACTCTCGCCCATCTTTACAATGGCTTGTCTGTATTCGAATCCTTCGGCGGCGAACCCATGATTTTTAGTATCAGCGGCGTAGCCTACCTTCTTTGAAATACGCAGTATGTCTGGTAGTTCACCTGCCATCTTTCCCTTAGCAATCAGATCATCAACAGTCTGCCCCGGGTCTAAGTATTTATTACGTGTCTTAGCGCTAATTCTAGCCGTACCGTCCTTACCGTAGTCCAGGTCGTAGTTATTGCCTTGAAGGTTTTCTTTGAAATATTCGTTTATTACTCGTGCACGATTTCTAGCGGGAACGCCAGCAAGGATATCGTTTTCTATCACAACAACAGGTGTGCCGTCTCTACTTTGCTGAATACTCATCGTCCTAATCTGCCCATCACCACCAGGTACTTGTTGTTTGGTTCTGAACTTCCCCGTCTCCATTTGAGCGTAGAATTGTTTAATAGCGTCTTGTTTACCGACAAGTCCCATAACAGCTTCAGTAATTCGGTCATATATTGCTAAGACTTTTTGAGGAATACCTAATCTAGTACCTAGACGTACTTTATCTTCACCATTTAATCTTCCGTTGTAGTAATCACTGAATCCGTCGGCTAGTTGTTCTTCTGCTAGTAGGTTTAGGTCATTTCCATATTGACTGCCGTATTTGTTTATTAAATAGTCATCTCCATAAGACTCACGGATAGAGTTTAATAAGTCTTGTTTGTTCTCTACTCGGGTAAGTAATTTATGTCCTAATTCGTGGTTTAGAGTGTCTTCTGTAAGCTTGTTTAGGTTGATTTGGTCAGTCTTTGGATCGTAGTAGCCTAATGCTTTCTTCTGCATTTCATTTTGCCACTCATTGAATACAAGGTTCTCATCGCCTGTTAGTTGTAGGTGGCGTGCTAGAAGCTTGTTTTGGCTAGCTAGCTCCTGCATTTTGGCACCTAGCTTATACCTCATATCTGGGCTGTCTGTTGGGTTGAGATTGTTAGTGTATTTGGTTTGATTTGGGCTAAAGGTGATCGCCATATCGTCCATAATCACACCATCTTTGCCAGTGGTGTCTTTGATATCTTGAGCATATTTTTTCCATTGCCCATTGTCAGTAATATCCCACAACAAATCCATGTCGTTATCGTACATATCATAATCTTCACGATATGCTGGCTCACCATCATTTATTCGTCGATGTAGGGCGTCATACTGATCAAAGGAGATTGTCTTTTGTTTATCACTAATTGGAGATGTAATATTTGCATACATCTCTTTTACGTTCTTACCGTAATTCTTGCCTGCGTTCTCATCAAACGCTAAATAGTTACCAGCACCCCACTTATTAGATGATGTATTGTTTGGATTGAATACATCAAACTCTGCATCTGTGCCGTGGTATACAGTCTTCAGATTGCCATTTTCGTCTCGGATCTTAGAGTCCTTAAAGAATGCTTCTTGTTCTGGGCTTAATTTATACTTCAATCCGTTCTCATCTACCTCACCGATATGATCTCTAGCATATATAGCCTGCTCTTGAGCTTTACGTAGGTTAATCATGGCTGGAGCATTTTCGCTCATTCCTTGACCACGCAAGTATTCTTCACGTTGGCGTAGACGTGTTATGTGTTCGTTATAAGCTCTGACTTGTGCTTCATGCTCTGGATTGAGCTTGTATTTCATTTCTGGGCTAGCTAAGTTCTGTACGTCTTTTGTAGCTTGTTCTATCAGATAGTTTTCTAGTATTCCTGTTGTTTGTTGACGTGTGGCAACAGCATTTACATCACCGTGCTGAATATCTGACATATTCTGAGTAACGGCTTGTTTTAGTGCTGGGCTAGCGTTAGGTATAGTATTCTCTACTGCTGGGGCTACATTCACCGACTGGATTGGGTGTAATTGGTTGTTTTGGTTATTAGCTACATTTACTTCTGCCGCTTGTTTGAGTGAGGTGTCGTCCGACGATTGACGCGCTTGACGTTGAGCTATAGCCTCTTTTTCTAGTTTTCCAGTAGCTTCATTTTGATTCATTCGTGCAGTCATTGCACTTGATGGTTGATTGCCAGTCTGTCGCATAGCACCAAAATTAGCCATTCCAGCTGGACCGCCAAGGACCGCACCCATAAGACCGCTCTTAAGGACGCCTTCTTCATATTTACGGTTAGGATCGTATGTATGCTTAGCAATTGCATTCTCTGCAAATTGTTGGGCGGCTTCTTCCGAACCTTCTGCTATAGCACCTGTTATAAACTTAGTCAGACCTTTTTTGCCAATAGGTGATAAGACCTTGTCTAGCCCAAGCTTCTCTATTCCCGCCTGAACTGCCGCGTTACCATACGCATATGGCAACATCTCACGCGTACTCTTACCTTTAGCATTTGCATTAGTAATAAAGTCCGCCGCATTTTCTACAAACTGACGTGCTACAGGTATAGTACCACCAGTGGCTACACCTGTACCTATATCTTGCGCCAATCGTTGGGCGCTTTGACCCGCCTCGTAAGCTGTTGCAACATCCGTGTCGTTCTTCTTAAATACGCCCAGGTCGCGATCGTATTGAGCGTTACGTTGTTTACCTTGTTCTACAATATATTTTCGTATTCTGTCATATGATTCATCACCAGTAATGCCGTACATGGCGTCTGCGACGGCTAGAGATATCTTATCGCCTGAATCACCAACTGTACGGCCAGCACCGTCAATAGCGCCTTTAGTGAAGCTAACCACTGAACGCGTTGGTAAAGTAGCCAGTCCTGCCATCTGTGCAATATTGCTATCACGTCTAGCTTTGTCTTCTGATAAATAAGCTCTGTTCTCTGCGTCAATACGTACTTGGCGGTTCTTAGCGATTTCTGGCTCGCTAACACCCCTTGCTCGCATAATGTCGTCTAGCTTGTCGTTGCGTGCTGCCTGCTCGGCTTTATATTTGTCACTCTCTTGTTTTGCTATATCTAGGGCGCGGGTTAAGCTGTCCTGATTTTGGGTAAATAAAGGATTTCTTACAGGATTAGGAAAACTTGGGGCTATTTGTGGTCTATTCTGTTGTTGAGGCTGTTGAATAGCTACTGGTGCTGGCTTTGGTTGTTGCTGCTGGACCTGAGTTTTAAGTACCTGAGTAGGATTGTTTATGACATTCTGGATTTGGATCTGCTTATTTTCTTTGTTTACCCAATCTTGTTGCCCTTGAGGGGTTAGTACTTTAGGGGCGTCATTGACAGTCTTTTCTGGGATTAATGGCTTTGGCTGATTATTTTGGTTTAGCTGTTGTGTTGCTTGGTTAGCCTGTTGGAGGGGATTAGGATTTACTTTTTGCTGAGCTTGGCTGAATATATTAGTACCACCACCTAATCCAGGTGCATTTACACCAGATAGACCGTTTAGTCTGTTAATGTTAGGTTGCTGTACTTGCTGTAATGGCTGAGGGCGTGGTTGAACTGGCGCTTGAACTTGTTGCTCTTTACGTCGGCGCTCATCATCGCTTACCCAACCCTTACCGCTGAAAAAGTTGCCTACTCTCTGGAAAAAGTCCATTATCTCTAATCCCCTCCTAATTTATTTACAGGTATTGATTCTGTCGTTTACGCTCGTCTTCTTGCTTTAGACGCGTGTTGTAGATGTTTAGTGTTGGGTCATTACCTGCTGCTTGTGGATCTGAAACACCAACCGCTGTATCACCTTCTACCTTGTAGCTGTCTAGGTCTTTTGCGTTGTATTGGACCTTATTGCCACTGTATGTACTTTGTTGACGTCCTAGGTTGTCAATTTCGCTTGATAGAGCGTTTGCGCGTCCAAGGTCTGCACGTGCGGCATTAGCACCGTTAGCACCTTGTGCGGCGGCTTTCTGGCTCTTCATCTGAGCTAATTGAGTTAATAGGTTCTGACGTGTAGTTTGAGATGACTGACGTGCGGCGTTATCTTCGTTTACTTTCCAGTCGTTAAGCTTTTTGTCTTCATCCGCGTAATCATTCTTAAACTGACCCCATGTGGTGTCGATTTGCTTTTGGTTCTGTGCGTAAGTCTGTCCTGCGCCTGTTCGTTGCTGGTTAGCTTGATTCTGAACCGCACGACCTGCTAATTGCATGTCTGAACCTACTGCACCCATACTTCCTAATGAACGCAATAGTCCTCGTAAGCCAACTGCTGAGCGATCGTTAATGTTATTGATGTTTGTGCGTCGCTGTTGCTGATTTTGACGGGTCTGATCGTTAAATTGACCTTCTGCCCTATTCCATGAACTCTTTAATTCGTTCTTCTTGGTGGTGTACTGGTTGTTAATATTGCCTAAGCGCACACCTAATTGGTTGTCTATACGTCCTAAGCCGTGTTCTAGCTGTCCAATACCTTGATCATATTCTGCCAACTGAGCGGCACTGGCACGGTTACCACCGCCCATTCCGCCACCGAATCCGCCATAGTAGCCGCCTGACTGATTGCTAGGACCTGGATCTTTAATATTAGCTTGTCGCCAGTTGGCGTATGATTCTTTCCACCATGGGTTGACCGAACGATTAAGAGTTGAAGCAGTGTAACCGTTTGATGTTTGCTCCCTAACGTCTGGCGACCTGAACCAGCCTCGGTCTACTTTTTGACCCATTAAGAAATTACCATTAAGATTACCGTCATCACCTACTTGGTTAAGAAGGGCTTGCGCTTCGGCGCGCCTGGCTGCCCCAGGGTTATTAAGAGCGTGGTACTGCAAGTACTGACGGTATGACGCGTTGTCATTCATAAGAAAAATCTCCTTTCGAGACAAAAGGAGATTTGGGGTTTGTGCTATATGCTAGTTATTAGTTAAGATCGCAAAAGTGTTGAACAATAAGAGAGTTGCCGTATTTGTCTTTAGATACACCAAAACCAACTAAGTCATAACCCTTGTCTAATATAGCTTCACGATGTCCTTTATTAGATGACATCCAGGTACTTATAGGATTGCGACTATTGCTGTCTGGTACTAAAATATTGGCTAAATTCTCACCGGCATACCGACACTTACTTGGCATATGCTTAAAAACGAATAGAGTGCCGCGTGTGCCTTCAGGTGATACGTGACCATAATAATCACGGTTTTGCATATCATCTGCCTTTTCCTGTGCACTGGCGTTTAATCTTTCGTCCAGTTTCAGGGGTGCTGCACCGACTTTAGCACGTTCCTCATTTACCAGTTCTAACATTTCCTGTGCGTCTGGTGGACCAACGTCATATTTGCTCTTCGGTTGCTCCTGTTTTTGCTCCTGAGCTACTTCAGTAATTGCTTGAGCGTTTAGACGGGTCTTTAGCCATATACTACCAGCACCTACTGCGAGGGCTACAATGACGGTAATAACTATAGCCTTTTTCATGGTTGCATTGTAGCATAACAGGGGTAGTTTGTCAACTACCTACCATGCCATGGTTCACAAGCTATACCGTCACCGTCTCTGTCTAGTTCTTCACGATATCCAGGTTCACCTTCACGGATCGACTGAGCTCCGTCTTCACGTGCTTCAGTGCAATTTTCGTAATATACGTCATCTTCATCAGATTTATCTTCATACGATGAATTGCTCCTGGTGTGACTTGAGTTATTGTTGGTAGGATTAATGAAGTAATGCCTATATGCGTATACTCCAAGAGCATATATTCCTCCCATTAGCGCAAGTATCAATATCATAGACAATGCGTCTTTCAGGTAATTATTCATACAGCCATTCACTTACTCCACCGTGGTGTGAGCAAGCTCCTCTTCCAGTAGCGTGTGATTGCCAGCCATCTCGACAGATAGCTCCAACACGATAGCGTTGTTGTTGTACTGGTTGTGGTGCAGGTTTAGGTGTACGAACGATAACGTGGTTTACAGGTTGAGTTATAACCTCCACTTTATCTTCGTAACCTGGCTTGCTTGGTTTACAAATCTTTTTACTACCAGCTACACCTTGTTGCTTTATAGCTTCAGTGTAGCCATATTGACCTGTCTCACCTTCGTACTGTGTTTCAAACGGTATTTCTTCCGTTCTACAGTCTGAATATGTTACAGGTTGTACTACTGGCGCTATAGTCTGCTGTGGCTGACTATTATTTGCAGCTCCAGCCATACCTGCTACTGCAGCTACGCCAATAACAGCACCAATAGTGCTTTTGATGATTTTGTCTTTAGATACCATTTTAGTAAAGCCTCCCATTTACTTACTAAAGTACCTATAGCATACACCACAAACCCCAAATCTCCAAATTGTAAAAATACTATTAAATTGGATAAGAGTTCTCGTCTGTTGTCTGGTCACTAAGAGGGCCTAATTCTTCGCTCCATACTGACTTGGGCGGCTTCGCAATTGTTTAACGATCACCTCGGATTACTGCTTATACAACGCTGCGACGCACGCTTCCTTCTTTTTTGGATGACAACGCGCTCTCGTTTTTTAGAGTCACACTTCGTGCTTAATTGTAAGGTTATTGTATCATATATCAAGCAAAAAAACCATTTCGTTGATATCCACGAAATGGTCTGATTTGTTTATGTTGTAGTCGCTATCTATAGCCTGCACGCCGTGAGTATTCATGTATTTCTTCAGTTATTCTCTCTACGGCGGCGTCATCGTCTGCAATGTTGGCTCGGATTAGCCTACGACGTAATTCGGTGAGTTTTTTATCTTTTAGCTGGCGTAATATCTTGTTGAATGTGTCGTGGGCTAATCTGCGCTCGTGACGGGACTTAAGAGGGTCATTGAACACCTTATGTAATCTAGTTAGATCGCCCTCTCTCGTCCAGTCCATAATCTATTAAGCTCCAATCCAAGGATCAGTAACTTCAACCTCTGGGTCTTTGTCATCCCCTGACGGTACTGCCTCTTCAATAACTGCAATAACCTTCTGCATATTGTCGTCGTTTGTGTTGCCATAAAATTTCTTAGCAACCTCTAGATGACTTAATCCGCTGTTGTATGCTTCGATGATATCTTCCTTAGATACGCTACGGCTTACGATTTCACCGCTAGTTGCAGTTTCTTTTGCATTAGCGATAATCTTCTCAGCCTCTTTTTTAGCGTTGGCGATAATCTCTTCGGCTGTAAGCGCGGTTGTATTTTTCTCTGCCATTTTATCGTTTCCCTTCTTTGGTCGTAAGGGGCAGTGTTTAACCACCCCTTACTGTTATTAAATACTAGTCTTTAGCACCAGTCTTAATGTTGATAATCCACTTTGGATCAAGGATTGCTGACGCAAATGCCTCTGCCTTCCAACCAATGGTCATAAACTGGTTGAGTGGGTTAGATGTATCACCCTTGTCTGACTGCTTGATGATAATTTTCTTCAAGCCGCTACCAGCTAAGTCGACAACGCCGAATGCCTCTTGACCGTGGATGAAGTTTGAGTAGACAGTTGTTGTACTTGCCTCGTCCTTCTGGTTGCTTGATGCTTCGATAAAGCGAACTTTATGCAAGCGACCTAGTTCACCCTTGTACAATTCTGCACGGCCAGTGTACTTCTGAGCGTCAATCCAAGCTGTATCACCAGTAATGTTGTATGCAGTATCTGGACCAACCTTACCAATGAAGAAGCCATCTGCGTATGGGATTGCGTTGTTTTTCTTCAATGTACGTACAGCCTTGCGGATTTCTGCTACCGTCAGGATATCGTCGGCAGTAAGACCGTTCAATGCAGTTTTCTTATTTGCGAACTGTACTGTCGCACCCTGATGCAATACATCACGGACCAATGCGTCGATTGTTTCACCTGCATTTTGACCCATAGTTTCAATCGTCTCTTTCATCTCGCGATCGATTGAAGTGTTGTACAGCATGCTTGAGATTTTAGTCCACTTACCGTAGCCACGTAGAGTAGCAACGACTTTGTTGCTTCGGATAGCTTCGTCTTGTGGGTTTTCACCTTCTGTCAATGGCGTTGTAGCCAAGCCAAATGGTGATCGTTTTGTAAAGGTAACTGTTGTACCAGAGTTTTTTCCTAGAGTTTTCTTTTTAGCACCTTCTAGGTGAATTGTGCGGGCTTCGCTTCGCTCCAAGAATTTTTCCTCCAGGTATTGGATCATCTCGGCAGAAAGCGTTGCGGTTGTGTTTGTTGCCATGTTATTAACCTTTCTTAAATATCATGTCCTTGTCGACGGAGATATTCTTCCTTCTCTTCTGTAGTAAGCTTGGCGAATGGTTTAACGATCCTAGTGCCGCCTCCACGGAAATCACCAGCGTCATTAATCACAGCGCGTTGCTTAGGTGCTTCACCGTCTTTGTGGAATGACTTATATAATTGATATACATCTGTCTTTGAGCCAATGACATCGCCGTTTTGGTCGTAAACAAGTACACTTTGCAGATACCCGTTTACGGCGTTATCAAGATGTTCATCGTATTGATCAGATTCTGGATCAAACTCTGGGAAATCCCTGAGTGCCATATCTGCCTTATATGACAAATCACTTCTTGACGCTTCGACTTGGGCTTTATAAGCCGCCTGCTCCTGAGCTTGTTGCATATTATCTAGTCGCTGTTGCAACTGTAGGTTCTGCAATACCGCCTTAGCTTCAAATTCTGTGAAGAAGTCACCAGTCTCTGGATTCTCCATCTCCATAATCTGATCTATTGTTGGCAATTGTTGTGGCTGTGGCTGTACAGGTTGAAATGTGCTTTCGTTCTGTGCGTCAAGCTCCAATTGCTGGCGATAAGCTCTAGTTTCGTTCCGTTTAGCAACTAACTCACGAATAGCTCGGTTATCCTCCTCTAAATCGCGTTCTAGTTGTTCACGGCGCGCCTCTTTGCCCCGTTTCGGCTTCCTGTCTCCGTCTGATTCGTCATCAGAATCAGCATCTTTGCTTTCTTCCTTAGACTTATCGACTTTGACATGTACCACCTCGCCGCTATCTGAGATAACTGCTTTGGTTTCTGGCTCTGAAGAAGCCTCAGAGTTTTGTGTTTCAGCTGGCGCCGACTCAGCGTGGGTAGACTCTTGCTCTACCTCTGTATTAACGACTTCTTGGTTTTCTGCGTCTGACGGCACAGTACCCCTCCTTCTCATTAGATTGTTTAAGCGTCGATTGCAGGTGACGAACCTGGGTTGCGTGAGATGCGCTCCTTTGGTTAGCCAATAGCGAGGATAGCTAACCAAAGCAGAGTACCTTACTACGCCGCTTGGTCAATTACACTTTCTAAGAAGCTCCTCTCCTCTCTTAAAATCTCTACAATACGTTTGTTTGCCGATATATAAATAGCTAGCTTCTCTTTATCTGTAATTACTTCTTCTGGTATAGCGTCAGTAGACTTGTAGAAGGTAATACGCTCGTCCCAGCGGTCAAGCACCTTTTGCAACTTATTCATATCTTGCTTAATAGCATTGATCTCGGCTTGTTTAGCCTCCTCTACCCGCTTGTCTTCTTCCTCATTTGGCTGGTAATATTCTGTACTGCGCGGATATAGATTCTCGTCCATTATTCACCCTCCTTTTGGATAACTCCCATAATCGATGCGATTATTTCCTCTTCTGTAAATCCTTTTTGAATCATGCTTGGTACTTCAGCAATTAGGTTTTCTGGTGTACCTATCTGTCGTAATTCATCTACAATACTTGGCTCTATATCTTCTTGTGGCTCTACTGGGACTTCAGCAACCTGAGCCTCGTCTTCTGCGGGCTGTTCCGTCTCGGCTGTAGCTGTTTCATCGGTAGCAGGGACCGCGGCTTGAGCTTGCGCCTCCTGCATTTCTTTCATTTCTTCTTCTGTAACCTTTAGCTCGTCTAACCCATCAATGCCAGAGTTAGCAACAATAGCGTTCCATGCGGCTAATTTCTTATCTACTGGTACTACTTGGTTCAGTGATTGGCTAGAATCTAGCGTCTGAATCAATGTCTTCAGAGAATCTAGCTGTGCCGCTTCGCTGTTTACTTTCGTTGTTGACGCGTCAATCTTAAACTTCAGTACGCCCTTGGCTTTTGAGAAGTCTACAGTTGCCTTATTATCGTCATCTAGGACTACGCCATCTAGTACATGACCTTTCTCTTCTAGGTCTCGCAATCTCTGTGCGGTGTCTGTGTCTAGCTGGATTATTTCTACACCTTCACGCTCTGCAAAATACAAGTTAATAGCCGTTTCGCTCCACTCCTCAAAGAATGCTTCAAATCCTTTACGCAATGCATTGTCATCAATAGACAATTGAGCTTGTTGAGTCTTGAGCGCTTGTGGCGTTTTACCGAATCCTGGATTGCCAACCTCTGCACTAATTGAAGTGTCTGGGCTATTGACCAGGTTGAGCATTTGAGACTTCTGTAAGCCGTATAGATTCGGATAGTCGCGGATTGCTGAAGTATCTACAGACATCGCTTCAATACGTACATTTGGGTTCTTAATTTTGTTAAGACCGTTTGGCTTGAATTCAAGGGTTCGCTCGTTTACGTCTCCGTATACGTTAATAGTTGGTCGCAATGCAGCGGCACGGTTGTATTGATAAGCCTGCATATCGCTATCGATCAGGTTCTGTAGAGGACCAATTAGCTCTAAGACGCTACGACCCAGAGGATTGACTCCATCGGCGTCATAAAAATACCAATTTAAGGGTATCTTAGCCCTTGGGTCTTTATTTTTCTTACGTCGTACAATCTTTTGAGTGGCTGGATTGAATGTAAAGAAGGTTGCATTATGACCAATTTGAAAACCAGTTATAATTTCAATGCCTGATGGATCAAGTGAGTACTGTTGCTCTGCTTCGCTCTGGTCTTTAGAGTCTTTAGTGACAATAGCTTCTTTTATTTCTTCTAGTGCCTTCAAATCCCAAGTTGGTTCGTATAGTGCGCCCTCTTTTTTGGCAGTGTCGCGTCGTTCTTCTTCGGCATCGATAAGCTTTTCTACGTCAGTCTTTTGCCACCACGTGCGTACAAATAAATAGTCGCTATCGCTAGCAGATCTTTTGCCAGGTTGAATAAATACGTCACGCCATGAGACTATTAAATAGTCTGGAAGCAGCTTGCCATCGTTGTAAGCTACTGGTGTAAAGACACACTGCGACCCAAATGACTCACCATTTTCAATAGTTATCCACATTTTATGGATCAGGTCATATTCGGCGTTGGCGTTAGGTAGGATTTCTTTTAAGTAAGCAAATTCAGCAAGTATTGGCCATGGACTATATTCGTCAGAAGTAGAGACTACACCAGCCGGCAATTGCTGTACGGCACGACGTGCAGACTTAATGATAATTGAAGCTGATGTACCGTCTGTAGTTTTAGGAAACGCTTTAGGTATTTTAGCGTGTGGCTTATTTCTGGCAAGACGGGAATATTCCTCAAAAGGCTGCGTGAGTTTTTCCGTATAGTCTTTTGAGGTGTTACATAGATCGAAAATGTTTTCTTCTGTTAAAAAAGAGAAAGCCACTGATTACTCCAAAGATTACTGTTGTTTCAGTAAACTCTGGTTTGTTTCAGTGGTTTACGCTTGTATTATATCACATTTTTAATCAGTTGTGAAAATAATCATTTTACCTGTTTAATTTTTGTATATTCAAATACAACATCGAATGATCCTTTGTATGATATTCTAGCGCGACCATCATAACGGATTGACGGATTGATAAGGCTGTCGTCGTTTTCAATCCTTAGCGTCAACTCATCAACCTTATCGCGTGCTTCTGCCATAGATGCAACTCGAAAACGTTCTTCATAGTGTAGTTTAGTTGCTATAACAGTATGATTCTGATAACTGTTTTCAACTACTACAGAAGTCTTATCGTCTAGCTGCTGTTGTTCTTTGACTTTTCCAAATTCTGGCACAAATTTTTTCATATTCCCCCTAATTAATTCCACGTTGCTGTTAAATCGCTATCTGCTAATGATTGATTGTATGAGCCTGATCCCACGTCATCTTCTGGTCGCTGGGCTAGTTGTACTTGATATGCTAGAGAGTCGCTCGCGTCGTCATTGGTTGCTTTAGGAAACATACTTAGTTCAAGCTCTAGGTCTTTACATAAGTTAGCGTCACCATGTCTTATATGATAAATTCCTCCGCGTTCATATCGTGGTACCAGCGCTTCAATTCTCAATGCTTTACTGTGTCCGCCATGCTTCAATAATTCGACGTCTAGATAAACTCCGCGGCGCATCATCTCTTCATCCCAAACAGACTTCAGAGCTTGAGTAAACTGGTTGTCTTCAATCCCGATCTTGTGTAGGTTGTATCTCTTCCAGTTTGTAAACATGAGGTCGACAAGGTCTGTTGCTGATAGTTTTGTGCGATAGCATATTACATTCCATTTGCCTTCTCGGTCAATAAAATTAAGGGTTACGCCAATGTAGTCGGTGCCTTGCTTTACGTCGTCTTTACCTCGCGGGTCAATCGTCATAACGTTATACGTGTCAAGCTGTAAGACGTTGCTGAATTCGCGGTATTTGTACCATGCTTGCTTAAATTTGCGATTCTCTTCATCGATAGGATTCTGCTGATAAAGCGCTGAGAATTCATAACTACCCATTTCTGCGCGTTTTTTCAGTAGCTTCTCAAGTGAAAACTTCTCTGGCCATAGAGCCTCACCAGTTTTGCGGTGCGCATCATCTTCAGTAGCGATAGCTTTATATTCGATTATCTTCCAGTCATCGTATGCTTCACCTCTAGCCTTAGCTTCTCGTGAGGCTTTGAGAACACGACCAGCTAGGTCATCGTCGTGCCAGCGTGTAAGAATAAATACGATCATTGAATTACCTTCTTCACGCGTTGAGAAGGTTGACTTATACCAACCATCGCGTGCTTCGCGGATTACAGGGCTATCTGCTTCTTCACGGTTCTTAAATGGATCGTCGATAATACCAATTTTGAATCCACGACCTGTCAATGCACCGCCAACACCAACGGCGGTGTAGCCGCCACCTTCTTTTGTAATCCAGCGACCTTTTGCTCTAGCGTCTGCTCGTAAGCGTGTAGAAAACATCTTAGTGTAAGTAGCGGATTGCATTATGTCCCTAGTCTTTTGCCCAAAATCTGACGCTAATTCTGCAGAGTAAGATGAGACCACAATTGGAATATTTGGGCTTTTTCCTAACACCCACGACGGAAACTTCTGTGTGGCTGTATCGCTTTTGCCGTGTCGCGGTGGCATAAAGATCATCAATCGGACATCTTCGCCAGCTAGCAATCGGCGATATCCTTGCTCCAACTCTTTAGCAATCTCGGCATGAAACCACTCAAGTTGGTACTTCGGATCTATAGCAATGCAGTATTCGGCAAAGGAACCGTTATCTGCAATTTCTCTAAGAATCCCGACGGTCTGCTCTGGCTTTAAGTAGTTGCTCTGCTTGTTTTGCACTTAGAGCTACTCCTATATCATTACCGTTTGTAGTCATATCCAGCTTGTCGCCGTAAACTTTTGGATTCATCTTAGACATCAGCCACTTGCGTGTATCAATTCTTAAACGTGACCTCTGAACATTTTCGCTATTGAATATATATCCATCGCCTTCCAACTTCTCCATGTAATCGTTAGTAGCGTTATCTGCAATATCAATAATCTCTTCAGCCTGTGCGTATGATCGTTCTTCACATGCATGCGCGTATTGCTCACGAAACTTATCATTTTCTCGTAACCAGCGAAAAAGTGTCTGCATAGAAACCATATCTTTTTCTTTACATATAGATCGTACCGAATAGCCTTCTGCTATTTTCTGACATATTCTATCTGCTAGTTTATCAGAGTATTTTGTAGGACGCCCGTTCTTTTTAGGTGTTTTTGTAGGCGGCTTTTTAGAAGACTCAGGCTTGCTTTTGGCTGTAGTTTTGGACATAACCAACATCCTCGCTAGTCGCCCGCGTCTTGTGAGTTAATTAAATTATATCATATTGATAAAAATGTTATAATAATCTCAAGATGAACGAAAAACAATACCAAGAGGTTTCAATATACCTAGACGATTCTGGCGTTTTCTCTCTTAATTCTGGGCATGATTATTTTATATACGCTGGATATCTGTTCTTGGATAACCACGAGCGTATCACAGCAAGAGAGAGGTTCAAAACGATGTCTCGAGAGATAAAATCCAGTCTCGGCATGTCGATGGGATCGGAGTTAAAAGCGGCTGGCTTAGAGATTAAATACAAGAGAAGTCTGTATAATTGCGTCAAGTCATTCAATAGCCTTAGTGCTACAGTGAAGCTGCCTGACGTCAATGAATCTATTATGGCAAACAAGCTATCAATTCATCGCTACAAGGATTATGTCTTAAAGAGAATGATAAAGTCTAAACTAGAGACACTAATTGCGTCTGGTAAAATTGATGCAGACAAGCCAGTTTCTCTGCGAGTCTACATTGACCAGCAGCATACATCAACCAACGGATATTATAAACTCTCAGATAGTATTCGAGAGGAGCTAATACACGGAATTCGTAATTTTGATTACGGTATGTTTTACCCTCCGATATTGTTTGCCGACTTCAAAATTAACATAAAGTTTTGCGATTCATCCCTAGATTACCTGGTTCAGGCAAGTGACATTCTAGCTAATCGCTTATGGTATGGCAGGAACTTCAATCGTCCGAAGCTCTATACTAATATTCCATATCATAATGATATTTTATTGCCATAATGCTTGCGCCATTATGCTTAGCATGGTAGTATAGTGGTACAGACGTAAGTACTGTTGCACAGCCATAAGCGATCAAATTGATTAAGCGTATTGTAAATACGTCGCCTGGTTGGGATAACCCTTCTGATTCAGAAGGGTTATTTTTGTTCATCGACTATTCGTCCTTACGCTGCTCCTCGTATTCAGGTTCTGACAGTGGCGCGTGATGTTTAGCTATCAGGATATATCTGCCTTGTATTCTATTGCTGGCTTTATCACGCTGACATAATACCCTAGATGCAATCTACCTGCCGCCCGAAAGCCTACTATAAGTATCTTTACTCATATCTTTCTCCAAATTATCAATTTTTAGCTTAATATCCTAAGACAATCTCTGAGATGAGAGTAGGGGTCGATTGGTCGTCTAGGGCTGTATATAGCATTAGCATAGTCACGAGCCTCACATGCTTTGCGAACCTCCTCTCGAGTACTTGCAAACAAAATAGCATTTTTGAACCGCTTGTTTATTTCTCTTACATATCCGCTACATTGATGAGCAAATCCATATGCACCACGAGATTTTATGGTTCTTCCGCATTTATCGCATACTATAGTTGTAGTATCCTGTTTCATTATTCACTCTTCGTCATTTCTTTTATTTAACTCCTCAACAACGTTGCGAATGAATCGCCCTACGTATATTCTGGCGCATGTTTCGGCGTTGTTTTTGCTCATCTTAGCTTTCTTCCGTAGCACCTTTTGCATATCGAAGAATGTGGGAGCAATAATGTCGGCAAAATATTGTCCGATAGCCGCCTCTACTGCATGCTGATTGATTACCGTTTGACAGTAATTCTTATCGTCAAAGTTGCTCAGTAATAGGTCTACATACTCAGCGGACTCCATGCTCGAACGTTTTGCTATCGAGACACCTTCTTCTGATAGTTTATTTATTTCGTCTAGCCATTTTTGGTCTTGGTCGGATATTTTAGTACTCATTCTTAACTCCGTCCCATATTCTAAACTTAATATCACGCATCGCTTTTCTCTCGTTCGTCTATTATTGTGAATGAGTCCCACTGTGCCTCCCTAGATATAGAAGCGACAGTTTCTACAGCAAGCAGTTCAGCATTAAAGACTTCGTCGTCCCAACTGCTTACGTTGACGACTATTCCGTTTCCCTCGTACCAAAACTCGTATTTGTAATATCTAGAAAATCTAACTTCAATATCTTTATACTCTTCTGGCAGTTCATTCTTGATGTTCCCGTCTCTGACTATGATTTCTTTCATTTCTTATGCTCCTCCTCATACCTTTCGATAAAGTTGTCTATCTCTTCACATACAACACCGTTCGGAGCTTCCTGTTTAGTGCGTTTGAAAACTTCGTACTGCCTTGGAATTACCTCACTCAAATATTTCACTTCTCCGTACAGCCTCACGATTTCTAGAATACGTTCACCGATATTGCCGTTCACACATCTCTTTGTTTCATCGTAATTATACGGATCCATATGTAAGGACGTGGCACTAATTTCGATTGGGTTTGCATCTTTTAAGACACTTTCTAAACTGCCCTTTTCCAAGATTTCTTCAAGTAGTTTATTTTGCTTTTCGATTGATTTTCGTATCGACTCAAACATTATTCCTCCTCCAACAACTCCTTGTGTTCTATAATCAAATCCATAATACTTTCGACAGAATCGCTCTTTATGCAACTAGCTTCTTTGTAAAAAATCCTCTGGGTCAACTTGTTTATGCTCGTACATCAGGGTTAAATCACCAATCTTAAAAGATAGATTGTCTACAATAAACTTGATACGAGCCATTAAATCTTCGTCTGTCATTATTTTTCCTCCAACTTATTAAGGGTAATCTCACCCCTGTTATTTTATTCTCGCTTATTTGCACTTGGTTACATCATGCATGTTTCGCCATCATCATATGAATTAACACCGTTTACAAATTTGCCGCAATTAGGACATTTTGAAGCGATATCAGGATAACCTCTTACTGGATACGGTTTTAGTGATGCTTGATATGCTTTCCAGTTTCTGCTGTCGCCCCGGATAAGCAATATCTCATCATCGCAACAATCGCGTTTTACCATCCACTTATTGGTGTCCATATAGTCAAACACCCAATTACACCATTCGATTTTAGGAGTCATTATTCTATCTCCCTTCCATTTTTAACAAGCTTAAGATATTGTCGAGTTTTTCTACGGAATACTCGATTAGCCATCACGTATGCAGCTTTACATCCGTCTTCAAACTTACAGCAGAAGCCCCTAGTTCCCCACACTTTGTAACGTTTTGCTGATTTAATTCTAGGCATTGTCGTACTCTTTTACTGCCTTAATGATTTTTTTAATTGCCCAATGCCCAGCTACGATTAAGCCAGTAATAAAAATAGCGTGCGGTACTGCTTGTAAAATCCAAACTAATGTTTCCATTTCGTTTCTCAACCTAACTTATTAAGTACAATCTCATACTTGCCATCATCAAGAGTAACCTCTGCACGCCCGCCATCTGATATTTTAAGTATTTCTACTATAAGGCTAAGAGCTAAATTCACTTTAATATCTGATGGGGCTTGTGCCCACATCACCTCTATTGGATGTATTGAAAACATACAATCCCTCCTATTTAGTTATACGTTCTAATTTCAACCGCAGAACTGGTTGGCTATATAAGGTGATGATTTGCCGAGTTTTAATTTCCTCGAATACGAGGGAATTAGGTTTCGTAAAGTCACATCACAATTTCCGAGCAGCTGCGTTATTTTTCATACGGAGCTTTTGGTTTCTTTGGGTCGGCTATCCACAAACCCTTAACCTGCTGCTTCTGAGCGTCTACCTATTCCGCCACTTATATAGCCAGTTGACAACACCAGATTGAGCCGATTTCCACCTGCACTCAATTCTATAGGCAAATGAAAAGCCTAGACACTGATGTTGCCAGTTGATAGCACTAAATGATAGTTGTTTTGGGTATTAGAATAACAAAAATATGCATACAAAATTTTCTTCTCTAAGATAAAAGGTGCGTTAGTGCTACCAGTTGAACAGACGACCTGGGTGGGCAAAATAGTCATCTGTCCAGTTATGCGGTTGAATTGTTAATGTTCTAAACCATTTTTCCCATGTGGGGAAATTGGTTTTCTACTGGGTACGATTTGTACCCGATTACTTACGTTTGCTTATACGACCACCCTTTTTACCTGCACATTTCTTTACAAAGTGAGGACCGTCAATTAAGTCGCAATCGCATTCAATGTCTTGTGCAAACCCCTTATATGTTCCGTGGCTTGCAAATGTAGCAGAGCCACCTTTTCGTCCGATTTCAGCATAGAAATTAGGGTTGCTCGCTAAGTTTTTCTGAGCGGCTTTTAAGCCTCCAGCCTTTGTCCCTGGCATTATTCTTCCTCCTTACCCCCGGTAGGGTACATTTAGCTTTTATCTGTATCTGACGGGTCTCTCCACTCGTCTAAATCTATATCTTCACCATCCACT